>Ga0308157_10000693_pt1 | contig 94801 bp, 88 predicted proteins | sample PhyBR1_FD_201035 | JGI IMG/M metagenome (GOLD analysis project Ga0308157, IMG submission 201035) | Phyllosphere microbial communities from UC Gill Tract Community Farm, Albany, California, United States - DLSLB.R1 | ecosystem: Host-associated > Plants > Phyllosphere > Unclassified | place: USA...
TGCTGGCCAAAAACGCAACGCCAATCAGTGACGATGAAATGGCGGAAAGCGGACAGCATCAGTAAAGAAAGCATCTAGTGGGCATGAAAATGGCAAATAACGGTCAAAGATCGTGGCGTTGACAACATTCGCATGTGCCGCGCCCTGACACTTTTGCAGGTGACCGATCTTTCAGTCACCCGCATATCCCTGGAAGTCGGCTATGAAAATCCGTCTAAGTTCGCCGCCAGATTTCGAACTCGCTTCGGATTCAGCCCCAGCCTGGTCCGGGTTTCCGGCCAGGCTATCGGCAACCTGGCTGCGGTTAGCGGCCCTGCGTAATCTGAAGATGCGCTTCGCCCAGTGAGTTCGCTTTTGCCATAAAGCCGACCAGGGCGGGCGTCGAGTCCGCCGTTATTCCCGGAAGTTTGTCGACACGAAGTGCCGTCAGCGTGATCTCATAACGGTGCGTTTCACCCTTCGGCGGGCAAGGGCCGCCATAACCCGGGATACCGAAATCAGTCCGGGTCTGAAGAGCCCCTTGCGGGAGATTTTTGTTATCCGCCGTTATCCCAGCCGGTAACGAGTGAAGAGATGAGGGAATATTCACCACCTGCCAGTGGATCCAACCGAGGCCTGTCGGCGCATCCCTATCATAAATTTTGAGAGCGAAGCTTTGAGTTCCTGCCGGCGCGCCACTCCAGTTAAAAGAGGGGGCAAGGTTTCCACCGCTGCACCCAAATCCATAAGGTGAACTCAGGGTCTGAGCTGCGGGGAAACGGTTTTTTTCAAGCTCATGACTTGTCAGCGTAAAACTGGCTGAAAAAGCGACCTGGCTCGACAACGCCAAGCATAATGTACTGATAACAGTAAGGTGAAGTTTGGACATTTACTCTTCTCCATCGGGGTGATTAATATCCCAATGATAAGGGGAGAGAAAGACTCCTCGCCGCCCTGAACCGGCCAGTCTTAGCTCCATAACGCCCAATAATGATATTTGTAATTCCCTGATTTCACAGGATGACGACCATCTCACCGACGGGAGCTCACCTTACACAGCATTCCCTGTGCCTGTATCCGGTGACAAAAGGACAACATGATTTGTTCTTTTACCTATTGACCAATCAACTAGTAGGTAGGTATAGTGCAGCCATACGCTTAACCGGCATCAGGAAGCGATCGTCAGCTCCCCGGCCCGCTAAGTATTAACTCCGGCCCCAGCGGGGCTTTTCTCTCTTTCGCCTTGCGAGGTATACGATGAGTAAGTTGTTCACCCCCTACAATCTGTCAGGCATGCAGTTAAAAAACCGCGTGGTCATGGCCCCGATGACCCGCACCCGCACAATGAACGACGTGCCGGATGACGTCGTTGCACTTTACTACGCCCAGCGCGCCTCTGCGGGGCTGCTTATCACCGAAGGCATGCCTGTTTCTGAAGAAGGGCGCGGCTATCTGTATACCCCGGGGATCTACAACGCTGCACACGTTCAGGGCTGGCGCAAAGTGACCGATGCGGTACATGCGAAGGGCGGTCGTATTTTTGCTCAGTTGTGGCATGTGGGGCGGATGTCTCATACCTCTATTCAGCCGGGCAACATCGCGCCAGTTTCCGCCGGTACCGTACAAGCGGTTAACACCACCGTCTTTGCACTGACCGATTCTGGCGAACCGGGGCCTGTCGTTCCAAGCCAGCCGCGTGCGCTGGAAACCGCAGAAGTTCGACGCGTTACCGCTGACTTTGTCCATTCAGCGCGTCTGGCAATGGAGGCCGGGTTTGACGGCGTGGAAATCATGGCGGCGAACGGCTTCATTTTCGACCAGTTCCTCAGCAGTGAACTGAACCCTCGCACAGATGAATACGGTGGCTCTGTGGAAAACCGTCAGCGGTTCCTGCTGGAAACCGTTGATGCCATTTCTGCGGCCATTGGCAGCAATAAGGTGGGCTTGCGCATTTCACCGTTCGGGCGGATTTACGACCTGGCGCCTTATGAAGGTGAAGAAGAGATTTGGGCCAGTATCGCTGCGGCCCTCGGCCAACGTGAGCTGGCTTATGTGCACCTCTATTATCAACCTGTTTATACCCAGGCACCGGTTCCTGACGGTTTTAAATCCGCGTTCCGTAAAACTCTGGGGGGCACCGTTATTGCCGCCGGCGGCTTCACCCGCGAGATTGCCGAAACCGCACTTGAGGCAGACGAACTGGATCTTGTTGCGTTTGGCGTGCCGTACATCGCCAACCCTGATTTGGTCGAAAGAATGCAGAACGGCTGGCCGCTGGCTGAAAGCGATCGCACGACGTATTACGGCGTGACGGGGTCGCCGGAAAAAGGCTACACCGATTATCCCGCCTGGGAAGCCAACTAACGCCACGAAGCCGGTGGTATTTGCGGTGCCCACATAAAGAGGCACCGCCAGACGACATGAATGGGGTATTCAGGAGCCAATATGCAAACCCTTAAGCCGATTATTACGATAGATATCTGGTCAGATCTGGTCTGCCCCTGGTGTTGGATTGCCAAAAAGCGTTTCGAACAGGGCCTTGCCGCCTTTGAACACAAGGAACAGGTCGTGGTCCGCCACCACAGTTTCCGTATTTCCGGCGACCGGCCTGCCGTGCCGTTCCGCAAAGCCCTTTACAAGAAGTTTGGCGGGGAACATGGGGCGGAACTGATGATGAATCAGGTGGGCACGGCCGGGAAGGCAGAAGGGCTCCAGTATAACTTTGACACCATGCTCTTTGGCGATACCGAAGATGCCCATACGCTGCTCGCGGCTGCACGTCACGCCAATATGGGCGACGCCATGGCAGAACGGTTTTATCGGGCCAGTGTGACTGAGGGGCGTTCCATTTTCGATCCGCAGGAGCTCATTGCGTTAGCTACAGAAGTGGGCATGTCCAGAGCCGACGCTGAAAGTGCCCTTGCCAATGAGGCCTTCCGTGCATCGGTGGCTGAAGATGAAGCCCATGCCAGGTCGATCGGGGTCAGCGGTGTCCCGCTGTTCCTGCTCAATGAAAAATATGCCATCAGCGGCGCGCAATCTGCGGACAACTTCCTGAACGCGTTGAAGCAAGTCTGGGAAGAAAAAGCGGCTGAATTGGCAAAAACCGACGGCCAGACCTGCGGCGCTGACGGTTGCAGCATCTGAAACCTGAACGAGCCGGCTGCATGACTGCCGGCAAATCTACCCTGCAAATAACGGAGTTCAAAATGAGCGATTACTTTAAAGGCAAAAAAATGCTTGTCGTGGGTGGCACCAGCGGCATGGGTCTGGAAACGGCGCGTATGGTGCTGAAAGCCGGTGGCAGCGTGGTACTGACGGGCAATAAAAAAGACAAGGCAGAAGCGGTTCAGAAAGAGCTGAGCCCACTGGGTTCCGTGTCCGTGATTGCGGCAAACCTGATGACCGAAGAGGGCATGAACGCCATTCGTCAGGAGATTAATGCTAATCATCGCGATATTAGCCTGATGGTCAATGCGGCCGGGATCTTCATGCCGAAAGGCTTTACCGAGCATTTGGAAGCCGATTACGACATGTACCTGATGTTGAACCGGGCAACCTTCTTCATCACGCAGGACGTGGTGAAGAACATGCTGGCCGACGGCCGTGAAGGGGCGATTGTGAACGTGGGCTCCATTGGCGCGCAAGCCGCACTCGGCGACTCACCGGCTTCCGCGTACTCCATGGCCAAAGCCGGTCTCCACGCCTTGACACGCAACCTGGCCATTGAGCTGGCCAGTGCGGGTATCCGCGTGAACGCGGTCTCGCCAGGGATCGTGCATACCCCGATTTATGAAGGCTTCATGGCGAAAGAAGACATTGCCGGCGCAATGCAATCGCTGAACGCTTTCCATCCGCTGGGGCGTGTCGGCACGCCGGAAGATGTGGCCAATACCATCTTCTTCCTGTTGTCCGACAAAGCCTCTTGGGTGACTGGCGCCATCTGGGATGTCGATGCCGGTATCATGGCCGTTCGCAGATAAGCTCGTCGTAACCTATCAGCCGCCCCATGATGGGGCGGCTGATAGGTATCTTGCTTGTAATTCAACCATTCTGAAAGTTAACATAATGAAAAGATTGAAATTTACCTTCAAAAATGCAGAAGGTGAGGAACTTGCCGGGTTGCTTGAATTGCCAGAAAATCCAAAAGCCTTTGCCCTGTTGGCGCACTGCTTTACCTGCGGGAAGGATCTGAAAGGTGCTGCACGCATTGCCAGGAAACTGACAGAAAATTCAATTGCGGTGCTTCGCTTTGATTTCACCGGGTTAGGCAACAGCGAAGGCGATTTTTCCAATACCAATTTTTCCTCGAATATTTCTGACCTGCTGTGCGCGGTCGATTATCTTCGTCGGGAATACGAGGCTCCTTCGCTGCTGATTGGTCACAGCCTTGGCGGTTCGGCAATCCTCTCTATTGCAGCCAAAGTGCCTGAAGCCAGAGCGGTCGTAACCATCGGTTCGCCAGGCGAATTGACGCATGTACAGCGGTTGTTCAAAGACAATATCGAAGATATCAGGAACCATGGCGCTTTCCCGGTAGAGCTTGCAGGCCGGGTATTCACGCTCAAAAAGCAAATGCTGGATAACATTCAGGAGCATAAAATAGCGGAGAAGGTATTTACCATGAATAAGCCGCTGCTGATTTTTCATGCTCCCAATGATGATACCGTGCTGATTGAACAGGCAGAGAAAATTTTTAAAGCCGCCAGACACCCCAAAAGCTTTATCTCACTGGGTGAAGCAGATCATCTTCTGACGCATCCTCAGGATGCGGAATATGTTGCCGGGATTATCGTTGCCTGGAGTTCTGCTTACATTTAAAGGGAGTGTAAAGCTTCGTGAAGCTGCAGGTGCTATCGTTGGCCACTGAATAAACGGGCGTAGCATTTTGGTTGCACATACAAGACTGCGTAGCATGCTTTCTTTACGCGAAAAAAGCCCTGCTTAGATGCAGGGCTAAGGGCATTGTTGCTATGGTTTATTTTTATTATTTCCCTGGCATTGCTCAACTTCCAGGTTTATTACCTTCAAGTTGAGATTCAATTAATTTAACTTTAACGCTCTCTTATTTTCTTGGAAAAATTGAAGTCACTTCGCGGGCGGTATCGACAAGAAGCTCACCGTTTTTGTACCTCTCGCTCACTTCTCCATTCTTGCCGGTAGCATTTTCAGGTCGTTCAATAAACTGCCCCAGCGGAGTCGCGTTCTCATCCAGTACCACGGCAAACGGAATTTTGACTTTATCGACACCAAAGTGTGCCTTAAAGACGGCTTCAGCCTTGTCGCGGGTGATAATACCCAGACGTATTGCTGGCGCTGACGCGGCAATGGCATGGATTACAGGCAAGTTTTTATGGCAGTCGGGGCACCACATTTCAGCAGCTACCAGAATGCTGTACGAACCCGGAAGTTGCGAGAGCTTACTAATGACATCGTCAGGTAATGCCTCGTTGGCAAGCCCCTCAAAATGCCGCAATGCGTTGCGGTCTTCTTCTGCTCCGCTGCCAACAAATTCGTTATAATCTGATGCTGCTTCGAGCAGTACGTTGAAATCTTGCATATGTTCTCCTTTGTTAGTAGCGGGTCTACGGCTTCACATAAATCTGGCAATGATAAAGGTCAATGCTCCAGGCATGACCTGAAAAGGGGTTCCATTTTAGTGTCTGGCTACCATAAGTAGATATTGCCATCCTACCTACTAATTGATAGATTATCACGTAATTTATTAATTTTGAGGCGTCACGCTGATGGGGCGGTCTGTTGGATTCAAGATAGTGATAGCAATGATGGCATTCGCAGCCAATTCTGTGCTCTGTCGGATTGCGTTGAAAGGCGAACATATTGACCCGGTGACGTTCAGTGACCTTCGCCTGATGAGCGGGGCGGTGGTCTTGTTACCACTGTTGTTGAGACGTGAGGGGAAAAAGCAGGGCGTCTGGAGCTTGAAAAGCGGGTTCTTTCTTATGGCCTACGCCCTGTGTTTCTCCCTTGCCTATATCCATTTGGATACAGGAACAGGTGCTTTGCTCTTGTTTGGCGTTGTGCAACTGGCGATGGTGGCTCATGGCCTTTTCCATGGGGAAAGGCTGTCTTTTTACAGAGCAACGGGGCTTGGGCTGGCTGTAGCCGGCATGGCTGCTCTTCTCTTACCTGGTGCCAAAGCGCCCCCCTTGGGCAGCGCTGTTCTGATGGCGCTTTCAGGCCTTGCCTGGGCGGCTTATACCCTTTGCGGAAAGCGCTCTCCCAGCGCAGCGCAGGCCACTGCGGCAAATTTCATCCTTGCTGTACCTTTTGCCCTGGTGTTGTCGCCGTTCATTAGCCAGGGAGCGCACTTCGACGGTATCGGAATTGTCCTGGCAATACTCTCTGGTGCCGGTGCTTCTGCCGGAGCCTATGTACTCTGGTATTCACTTTTACCTCGTCTTGAGTCTGTTGCAGCCAGTACGGTTCAGTTGAGTGTGCCCTGTCTGGCGATGCTGGGAGGCGTAACATTTTTGGGCGAGTCACTGAGCCTCAGAATGGCATTTTCAACGCTGGCAGTCCTTGCGGGCATTCTGTTGGTGATCAAGGCACCGGGTCAGAAAATACGACACTGATATCAACGTGCCAGTGATGACTTGATCACTCTGCAAATGGTTTTTTAGGTTTTAAAGCAAAGGAATATCTAATCGTTAGCAAAATCAGTGACGCTGTGACCTCTTTGGATAAACTAATCGGGTAACCTCTATGAAATACGATTTTGATGAAGCAGTGGACAGAGCAGGGACAGACAGCTTAACCGTCGACGGCTGGCGTGAATATATGTTTGGTGCCCATGAAGGCCCCGCGCCGGAAGTACCGGCGAATGGTTTTATAAACCTCTGGGTAGCAGATATGGCTTTTTCCACACCCGAGCCGGTGCTTGAAGCCATACGTTCCCGGTTAGATAAAAAAATTCTTGGCTACACCCGCGTTTATGACAGGGACTACTATGAGATTTTTGGGGCCTGGTGTGAAAGGCATTACGGATACCGGTTTCAGGAAGAAAGCATTGTTTTCTCCCCCGGTATTATCCCTGCGCTTAACCGATTGGTGCCGTTACTCACCCACGAAGAAGATAGCATCCTCATCCTGACCCCTTCTTACGCACCGTTTAAAAAAGCCGGGGACTATAGCGGTCGTCGCGTCGTCGATTGCCCGCTTAGAAATAACGAAGGCCACTGGGCGGTAGATTTTGAGGCAATGGAACAAGCCCTGAGCGATGACCAGCAGCGAATTAAAGCCTTCTTTCTCTGTAACCCGCATAATCCCACCGGGAGAGTTTGGCGACGTGATGAGTTGCAGAAAATGATAGCGTTATGCCTTAAACATGATGTGTGGGTTATTTCTGATGAAATCCACTGTGATTTATCCCGCTCGGGCGTCACGCATATCCCCGCCGCGTCAATTTTTCCTGAAAATCATAAAATTATCACCTGCATGTCGACCAGCAAAACGTTCAACCTGGCGGGTAACCTGCTTGCAAACATCATGATCCCTGATGCCTCAGTGAGAGCCGAATGGCTTCGCCTGCATGATGATTTTATCTCTCCGCTGAGCCTGGTGGCTAACAAGGCCGCCTGGTCCGAGTGCGATGAGTGGTTGACTCAGGTCAGGCACTACATTGACGAGAACTTCCGTTTTCTGCAGGACTACCTGGGGACATATCATCCGCTGGCCCGTTTTATCATTCCGGAAGGGACTTATCTTGCCTGGATTGATATCTCTCGTCTGGTAGATGACAGTAATCAGGAAGAAGTAACCCTCTTTTTTGCCAGACATGCGGGTGTATTGCTTGAAGGGGGGCAAATGTTTGTCAGTAACGGCGACGGGCACATCCGCCTTAATCTGGCTTGTCCACGCGCTATGCTTGCTGAGGGGCTCAACCGTATAAGCAAGGAATTGAGTGCGAGTTCTGGCGATGCTACCTGAACGATGACCGCAGCGATGCTGCCTGGAGAACAAAATGACGAAACACTATGACTATATCGCGATTGGTGGTGGTAGCGGTGGTATCGCCTCAATCAACCGTGCGGCGATGTATGGGCAGAAATGCGCTTTGATAGAAGCGCGGGAGTTGGGCGGGACTTGCGTCAATGTGGGGTGTGTACCGAAAAAAATAATGTGGCACGCTGCGCAAATCGCAGAGGCCATTCATCTTTATGGCCCAGACTATGGCTTCGATACCACATTAAACCGCCTCGACTGGACTAACTTGCTAAAAAACCGCAGTGCCTATATCGATCGTATTCATACTTCATACGAAAATGTGTTAGGTAAAAACAAGGTAGATGTCATCAAAGGTTTTGCCCGGTTTGTGGACGGACATACGGTGGAGGTCAACGGGGAAACGATTACCGCTGACCATATATTGATAGCCACCGGTGGTCGCCCTAGCCATCCCTCTATTCCGGGGGCGGAATACGGAATTGATTCAGATGGTTTTTTTGCGCTTGAGGCGCTACCGGAGCGCACTGCAGTTGTTGGTGCAGGCTACATTGCTGTTGAACTGGCAGGTGTTCTCAATGCATTGGGGTCAAAAACCCATTTGTTCGTACGTAAGCATGCGCCTTTGCGCAGTTTTGACCCGTTGCTCACAGAAACACTGGTTGAAGTCATGAACGTCGAAGGCCCAACGTTGCACACCCAAGCGATCCCCACTGCAGTGGTCAAAAACCAGGACGGCAGCCTGACACTGAAGCTGGAAGATGGTCGTGAACAAACGGTTGACTGTTTGATCTGGGCGATTGGCCGTGAGCCAGCCAATGACAAGTTGAACGTTGAGATGGCGGGTGTTGAACTCGATGAAAAAGGGTACGTCAAAGTTGATAAATATCAGAATACCAACGTGCCGGGTGTTTACGCGGTGGGTGATAATACCGGTGCGGTTGAGTTAACACCGGCAGCTGTTGCTGCGGGCCGTCGCCTTTCAGAACGCTTGTTTAACAACAAGCCGGATGAGTATCTGGATTACAACAATATCCCCACAGTCGTCTTTAGCCACCCAACAATAGGTACCGTTGGCCTGACTGAACCCCAGGCGCGTGAGGAATATGGTGATGATCAGGTGAAAGTTTATCAGTCATCTTTTACCGCCATGTACACCGGCGTGACGCGTCATCGCCAGCCATCCCGCATGAAGCTGGTATGTGTGGGGTTGGAAGAGAAAATCGTCGGTATCCACGGTATCGGTTTAGGCATGGATGAAATACTGCAAGGCTTTGCTGTTGCGCTGAAAATGGGAGCAACGAAGAGAGACTTCGACAATACCGTGGCAATTCACCCAACTGCGGCAGAAGAATTTGTCACGATGAGATAAGGGTGAGTAGTGCCATTTAGCACGTGACGGGAGGGCCGGAGGTTTGTTAAACAACGGCCCGTAATGAGTACGTATTATATTGAGATAAGAATGAACAAATACATCCTCGCGTTATCTGCTGCACTTATCGGCTCGCAGGTTCAGGCAGCAACGCCCGCAGCGCTTCCCGCACCGGTCAAGCAGTTGGAAAAACAAGGTATAGAAATAATCAAACCCTTCACGGCTCCAGGCGGGGTCCAGGGCTGGTTGGGAAAATATCAGGGAACGGGGGTGACAATTTATCTGACCCCCGATAAAAAACATGCCATATCAGGTTATATGTACGATGAGAATGGAAGTAACCTCAGCGAACAGGTCATAAAAGAGGAGATTTACATCCCTGCTGGCCGCGAGATGTGGAAAACACTGTCCAAAGCTGCCGGTATCACGGAAGGCAGTAATAATGCAAATTGCCAGATTGTCGTGTTTGCCGATCCCTTCTGTCCTTACTGTACAAAATTCAGACAGGACGTGCAGCCCTATATTAAGGACAATAAAATCGCTTTGAAAACGCAGTTAGTGGGTGTCATGCAGCCCGACAGTGGCCGTTACGCGGCTGCGATATTGTCTTCTGAAAACCCCGCGAAGGTCTGGCAGGATTTCGAGTTGTCGGGTGGCAAAAACAAGCCTGCACTTTTGGAGAAAACGCCGCAGCCGATTTTCTCGCAGATCCAATACAACCAGAAATTGATGGAAGATGTGGGGGCAAGCGGTACGCCAGCAATTTATTATCTTAACCACGCCAACATGCTTCAACAGATCGTCGGTCTGCCGGACCAGGAACAGATGGCCAATCTTATAGCGTGTAAATAGTTTCTGAGTCACTGGCTGCGAAATGGGTAAATTCACACATGGATGTGGGGATTTTATGAGTACACCCCTTAAAATCCTATTTTTATCTTGTGCTTATGTGGCTATCAGATCTTTTCGCTATGTGTTTTGTACTGCTTTAGAATGGCGCAGCGCAAAGTGAACGGATTGAAATGTAAATCAGCTACCCTAACTAACGAAACCCGATGCAACCTGGAGAAAAGACATGAACAGAGCTCAATTGTTTTCTTATCTTTTTTTAACGGGATTTTCCGTTATAGCGTTTGCCTGTCAGGGAGGTGAAGGCGGGAAAGGCGGAACTGGAGGAAAAGGGGGATCCGTGGTAATCGTTAATCAAAACGGTGGGGCTGGTCTTAATGGAAAAAACGGAAAATCTGGGATGAATGGTTGTCCCGGTGGAACTCAGGCCGCACCCGATGGGCATTTTTATCTGCGAGGAACACATGAGCAATGTAACCCGTTTCACGCCAAAAAACAGAAATCACAGGCCACAGCGTCACTGATTGAGAGCACATAATGTAAAGCCTTGCCACCGTCTAAAAAACTCTGGTCTCTTCACCCATTATCATCAGATGTGTCAGCTATCACACCGCCAAAAGATAAGACTCATTTGCTCATGTCAAAAGAGCAGGTAAAAGTGTACTCTTATGAGTAAATTGCAGGGGTAACAGTTTAACTCAGCTGATATTGTCTTTGGATGAAGATGGAATGCTCTATGCCTAAACGTATAAAAAACAGCCGCTGGTCAGGTTACGATCCCCGCTATATCTATTCTCTCGTCGTCCGACGTTACTTTGTTGAGATGAAGACCAAAACTGAGATTGCTGAAGAACTCGAGATTTCGAGATTTAAAGCGGCGCGTCTTATCGATGAGGCAATAAAGGAAGAGTATGTGAAGTTTCTCTTTCCAAAGCAGCAACTGCTTGACGAAGAGATCGCACTTAATCTCTGCGGAAAGTATGGTCTGCAGAAGGCAATCGTGCTTTCCGTGTCAGAATCCTGGTCCAATCAGGAAGAACTGAATGAGAAGCTGGGGGGTATCACTGCAAGTTATCTCAACAATAATCTCGCTGAGGGAATGAAGGTTGGTATTGCCTGGGGACGCGTTTTATCCAGCACAGTGAGTCAACTCACCAGCTTGCCGGCATTAGATGTTGTTCAGCTATCTGGCGTTCATCCGGGCATTGAATTTAGCCAGGGCCCGATCGACCTTATCCACAGACTGTCGACTATCTCTCAGGGCAAGGCACATCCTATGTATGTGCCGATGTGGGTGGATGATGAAAGCCTGGCCCAAAAACTGGCCAGTGATCCGGCTGTGGTGGATACCCAACAATATTATTCTCAGCTGGATGTTGTCATCACCGGTATTGGCGCCTGGAAAACGGGCTCATCCAGTTTGTGTGATATTTTTCCCGAGTCGTGGCAAAAAAATCTGTTTGAGAAAGATATCGCTGCGGATGTCTGCATTACTCTCGTTAACAGTAAAGGCGAGATCCTTGATAGCCCGATGAGCCGTCTTGGGTTTGGTATTTCAACCGAACAATTGCGTAACACGAAAACCGTGATTGGTGTGGCGGGGGGAGAACAGAAGTATGAAGGCATCGTCGCTTCACTGAAGTCAGGCCTTTTAGATGTGTTAATCACTGACTTCGATACTGCGGTGAAGCTTGTCAATTCCTGATTGAAATAGATCCCGGAACATCAGCAACAGGGGCGTAGCCCGCGCCCTTGATCACCTTCCTCTCAGGCATGCATTAGGCACTGCTATCAGTCATTCTGTAAACCCTCATGACTTAGATCAGAGCATGGCCAAATCCTCTGACATAGGTCAGTCCGCATATATAAACCTTCAAAAAATCCATCATCCCTTTGATTTATAATAAAAATTTACTTCCCCTCTCCGGTTGACTTGATTGATCTAAACGATGAATTACTCGATATTGCTCATATGAGCAATTATTTGCGTGCACTTATGCATTTATTTTGTGATCAGCTTATAACTTTTGCATGTTTTCTGTTTGCGCGGAAAATTGGCATGCTATAACTGCTCATGTGATCGATTATATTTGCTCTAATGAGCAAAAAGGCGAGGTGAAAAGGTGAGTACAGTCACTATTAATGTTGCAGATGGTGCAGCATTCAAAAATTACGATGAGGTGCTGCAGCACATCCATGAAAAGCTGTATTCAGAAGGGATAGTGAAAAAGACCTATCTGGCAGCACTGCGCGAACGCGAAGCCATGTATCCAACAGGTATTTTGCTTGATGGTTATTCTGTGGCGATCCCACATTGCGACAGCAACCAGGCCAACAGCCCGTCGATTTATATTATTCGCTTACCTGAACCGGTTCAGGTTGATCAGGCTGATGGCGACGATAAATTGTGGGTCAAACTCATTATCAATTTGGTCGTTACCGATCCGGCTAATCAGCTGCAACTGCTGAAGGCCCTTTTTAGTAATCTTCAAATGGAAGACTTTTATCAAAATTTACTTGAGCTTCCTTCCGAGAAAGCGCAGGCACTTTTTATTTCCACCGTCATGCAATAAGAGTTTAGGAGCATAATGATGATTAATATCCTCGTAGCCTGCGGGAGCGGTGTCGCAACGTCAACTATCGCTGCTGATGAAGTGAAATCCGTGTGTACAGAATATGGCATTACTCAGTTCAAAATAAATAAATGCAGCATGTCAGAACTTCCTTCTGAATTACAGAATGCTGATGTGATTTTAACCACGAATAACTACAAAGGTGATATCGGAAAACCGCATATGAGTGTGGCCGGGTTTATCACCGGGATTAATGAAGCTGTGTTACGAAAAAAACTAGGGGATTTATTAACAGAGCTGGCTAAAAACTAATAAGAAAACACAGGGGATGACAAGATGGACATGTTAAAAAACATAATGCTAACGATAACAAGCATGGGGGCAACGGCAATCCTACCACTTGTCATCTTCATTTTGGGTTTGGTTTTCCGCATGAAAGTCGGTGCTGCCATTAAGTCTGGTATCACCGTGGGTATCGGTTTTATTGGTTTAGGTTTGGTTGTTAATCTGTTGAGTACATCCCTGCAGCCGGCAATTGCCTACTATTCAAAACTGGGAAGCGGATTCACTGTGGCTGATATCGGATGGCCTGCGGTGGGCGCGGCTGCATGGGTGGCACCCTTTGCCGCTTTAGTTGTTCCAGTGGGTATTATTCTTAATTTGCTACTTGTTCGTCTTAAATTAACCAAAACGCTGAACGTTGATATCTGGAATTATATGCACTTCCTGGTTCCCGGCGCGCTGGCCTATTTCGTGTTTGACAGCTTCTTTATCGGTTTTGGCGTGGCAGTCGCACTTAGCGTTATCGCTCTGTTTATTGGCGATTTAATTGCTCCCCGTTGGCAGAAATATTATGGCCTGGAAGGGACGACCTGTACCACCATGATCCATATAGGCTGGACATTACCTTTTGCACTGCTGGTCAATAAAATTATCGACCTGATCCCCGGCCTGAACAAGCTCGACGTTGATTTGGAGAGCGTACAGAAACGTCTGGGTGTGTTTGGTGAACCCGCTATCATCGGTGTCATTGTAGGTTGTCTGCTTGGACTGCTGACGAAACAGCCTGTGACCACTATTGTCCCGATGGCAATGGGGGTGGCTGCGGTAATGGTGCTCCTGCCTAAAGTGGTGGGTGTCCTGATGGAAGGACTGTCTCCAATTGGGAAAAGTGCCAAAGAGATTATGCAAAAGCAGATGGGTAAAGACGCCGAACTGAACATCGGTATGGACTGTGCCCTGGCACTGGGCGACCCAGCGACCGTCACCGTCACCGTTATCACCATTCCGTTGACCATGCTTTGCGCACTGATTTTACCGGGGATCATGATTTTCCCCATCGGCGTTCTGATGTCAATCATCTATATGACAACCATGACCGTAATGGCCAGCAACGGAAACGTCATCCGCTCAATTATTTCAACCTTACTGTTCAGTATTGTCGTGATGTATTTAGGAGGGTATGTGGCTCCGGGTGCAACCCAATTCCTGCATGGCGCAGGTGTCGGCTTGCAGGGGCAGGGTACTGACTTTGTACTGACTGGCCCGTGGGAAGTATTGACGTATTGGTTGAGCACTGTATTCCATTGATTTTAAAAATGAGGTTTGCTTACCATGGCACAGATTTTACCATCAATTTTTGGCGCGAATATCTTAAGTCTGCAAGATGAACTCAGTTTTTTAGAAGAAGAGAACACTGAAATATTGCATGTTGATTTAATGGATGGAACCTTCGTAAATAATATTGCCTTTGGGCCGAATCAAATTTCTGCAATGAAAAAAGCCAGCAAAATGACTTTCGACGTACACATGATGCTGGCTAATCCTGAAAGACATATTGATGATGTTATTAATACCGGCGCAGAAATGATCTCAGTGCATTATGAATCAACGCCGCATGTGCATTTTATTTTACAGAAAATAAAAAAGGCCGGGCGAAAAGCCGGTGTGGTCATCAATCCGGGTACGCCTGAAAGTGTTCTGGAATATTTGTTGGACGATATTGATTACATCCTGATTATGACCATTAACCCGGGGCAACCCGGGCAGACTTTCATCGAGAAAAGCCTCGAGAAAATTAAGAAAACCAGAGAAATGATTGCTGGCCGGCACATTCAAATTGAAGTCGACGGTGGCGTTAATCTGGAAATAGCGAAAAAAGTACAGGAGGCGGGTGCTGATTTAATTGTTGTCGGTGGCGCATTATTTAATGACAACCCTAAAGCAAGCTATCAGGCATTAAAGTCTGTCATGCATTAAGTATCCAACATACATTCACGCGCTCTTAATTGAGCGCGTAATCATTATGTAGACCGCAGACGTGGGGGATTCCTCTCACGTTAAGTACAAAGATTCAGGAGAACAACCGATGAGTCATTTTGAAGGTAAAGTTGCGCTAATTACCGGTGGTGCGCATGGGATTGGTAAAGGAATTGCAAAACAATTCGCCGAACGCGGTGCGCATACCGTCATTGTCGATTATAACGAGGCTAATGGCATCAAAACTGCGGAAGAACTGACCTTTGGCAATGTTAAATCGCTCTTTGTCAAAACGGACGTCTCTGATCCGCAGGCACTGGCTGAAGTGCGCAGAAAAGTTATCGAAACTTATGGCCGTATCGACATTCTGGTTTTGAACGCAGGTGTCGCTTTTGCCAATAAAGTCAAAGACATTACTTTCGAAGAGTGGAACAAAACACTCTCAATCAACCTGACGGGTTTATTCAATACGGTCAAAGCATTTTACGATGACTTCTTAACTAACCAGGGTTCAATCGTTTACATCTCCTCCGGTTCTGCGCTGTCAGGTACCGGCGGGGGGGTGAGCTATCCAGCCAGTAAAGCGGGGGGGGAAGGCCTTATTCGTGGTCTGGCAAAGGAGTTGGGTCCAAAAGGTGTTAACGTCAACGCTATCGCGCCGCGTCTTATCGACACCGGCGAAATGATGCGTGTTAATTACCCGACGCAGGCAGATTTAGACGCAGTACTGGAGAAAATTCCGGTCCGTCGTCTGGGCACAATCGATGATGTCGCAAACCTGGCCATCTTCCTTGCTGATAAGTCAAATTCTTACATCCAGGGACAGACGATCCTCATGGATGGTGGCCGTACAATTGCCTGACCGGAGGAAAAGAAAATGGGTGTTCAAGAAAATACTGTCAGTATTCTCAGGGAACTAGAACAAAACGCGCTCAATATCGACAATGATCAGGCACAGCATTTTATCGGGAAGATCCGTAATGCGAAGCATATTTTCCTGCAAGGTGCAGGGCGCAGCGGTATTGCCATCCGCGCGTTCGCTAACCGTTTATTGCATTTAGGCTTTTCGGTCAGCGTAGTCGGGGAAATTTCATCACCTCATACGAAAGCGGGTGATTTGTTAATTATTGGTTCAGGCAGTGGCGAAACAGGCAGTCTCAAGAGCCTTGCGCAGAAAGCCGTTGAGTGTGGTGTCGACGTGGCGCTGGTCACCATGAAGAAAGACTCTGCGATTGGCCAGTTGGCCAACTGCGTGCTGGTATTACCGGGAACGGTCAAAACTGAAAACGATCGCACTCCGGGCCAGTTTTCGCAGCCAATGGGTTCCTCTTTCGAGCAACTCTGCTTTATCACCTACGATGCCATCGTGCTGGAACTCATGGACCAACTGCGTGAAACCAGTGAAACCATGTTTAAACGACACGCTGATTTTGAGTAATGACAATGAGCGCTTCGCTGGAAGCGCTCATTCGCTTATAACATCGCATCATTAAAAAGTGAGCAAATTACCCAAGTTATCGCGTTTGGTATCATTAGGATCAGTCGTGAGATAAATCCCATCAATAACATGAACCATTGCCCCATAAACCCACTTGTCATTCACGTAGGTAATTGTTTGAAAGCTTGTCTTACCGGCATTTATCAACTCAGCGACAAACTGACGCGAGTTAATTGATACGTCCTTCTCCCCATTACCGGCTTTGATGATTTTAACGTACTGAATGTGTTGCCCTGCATTGTCTCTGCGTATACCCGAGATGTAAAAGTCTGCCATTTCTCTTGCCCCTTCTGCGCTATGCCGTATAGCCACTTTGCACAACTTAATATCTGCCCTGTTGCAAATATGCCAATGACAGATTGCACAATTTTTCCACTCATTTTGCGCCAGCGCTCAGAGCCTGTATGCGGGGTAACTCACTTGATGCAATTTGTTTGGGTCTTCTGCAGGAGGGCAACTATAACGTTAATCAAATGCTGAAACAAAAACGGCCAGCTTAGCTGGCCGTTGGATGCGTTCTGTTCGGAATGAGTGCCCTAAGCCTGGGCTTCAGCATGCTCCCATGCGGCTTTGCGAAGATCTGCGGGTTTAAGGTCGCGTGCAGGAATGATCACACCATCGCATTTACCCTGTCGGAACACCGTAATGGTATCTGCCACGTCCAGCAATTCCTCTTCCTCACTCGATACCACGATGACGCAGCAGCCTTTATCTGCCAACTGATGGATGATGCGATAAATATCCGCTTTTGCCCCAATGTCGACGCCTTTGGTCGGCTCATCCAGCAATACCAGATTGGCGTTTTGCGCAATGACCCTGGCGAGCAGAACTTTTTGCTGATTGCCTCCGGAAAGCGATTTAATCGGTCCGCTCAGCGTTCCCAGCGTATTCATCTTGCTCAGCAACTCAGCGGCGGCCTGCCGCGCAGCGCTGTGACTGACAAATCCGCCAGAACGGAATTTTTTCAGAACCGGCAGCATGGCGTTGGCATAGCTCGACATCTGAGGAATGAAGCCATCTTTTTTACGTTCTTCTGTCAGGTAAGCAATCCCCTTATCAATGGCTTTTGCCGGTGAAGAAGGATGGTATTCTTTGTGACCCAGCCGGATGTCACCACCGGTAACGGTTTCCAACCCAAACAGCGTCTGGCACAAGCGCGTTCGGCCTGCACCAGCCAGCCCGTATATACCCAAAATTTCCCCGCGATATGCCTCAAGGTTGATGCCTTTCAGGCGATCAGTCTGCAGGTTTGTGACCGAGAGCCAGGGTTTGCCCATCGCGCCGCGGATCAGACTACGGCTGTTAGACGGCGCCTGATAAGCATTTGCATCGCCCACAATAGCGTCAATGATGGCGCTTTTGCTCAGCGTCTTTTTGCCTTCGTTATAAATCACTCGGCCGCCGCACATTACGGTTGCTTCATCACAAACACCCAACACTTCGTCTAATTTATGAGAGACCAGTACTACGCCAATCTGCTTTTCGCGTGCGATACGTTGTACTGCCTGTAGCAGTTCTTCTGCCTGCGCACCTTCCAGCGCGGTCGTCGGTTCATCGAGGAAAAGAAAACGGGCGTCGCGATCAAGGTTAGAAACCACTTCCAGCATCTGCTTTTCAGGATGTGACAGATTTTTGATCAGCGCGGTAGCGCTGAAACTCAGATGGTAATCATTTAGTACTTTCTCGGTATGCGCGATCATACTTGCATCATCTATAAAGCCACTGCCTTTACGACATTCACGTCCGAGAAAAAGGTTTTGCCAGACGCTCATGCCGGGAATGAGACGGAGTTCCTGATACACACAAGCAATACCTTTGTTGAGTGCATCCCGTGGCGAAGCAAGGTGCACCGGCGTTTCGCCGATCATCAGCTCTCCACTATCCTGCGTGTTAACGCCCGCCAGGATTTTCAGTAGCGTTGATTTACCCGCTCCATTATGGCCAAAGAGGCCGTGGATCTCGCCAGGCTTTACGCTGAAATCCACACCGTGGAGAACCTGCACACCCGAAAAACCGATTTTGACCTGCTTCGCCACATAATTCATCATTCTTCGCCTTTCACTTAAGTCAGTATGCTGAACCCATTACCGATGCTGCGTTGTCTTTGGTGACCAGCAGCGGTGGGTTGTTGATCATGGCTGGAACCTGTTCACCGTTCAGACTCTTCCTGGCATTTTCAACCAGCAACTGAGCCAGTTTAACCGGCTCCTGAATCGCACCGGCTTTCAATATGCTGTTGTTCTGAACGGCTTTGACGCCTTCTTTATCCACAAACGCATACAGCTTCACTTTGTCACTGACCCCCAGTTGCTGGATTGCCGCCAGTGACCCGAGCGCGGAAGGTTCGGTGTCTGAGTACACGACGTTAATTTCTGGCCTGCCCTGCAGCATTTCAGTGGTGACTTTCAGGGAGGTTGTTTCTTCTACTTTGCCATTGACCAGCGCGACGAACTTAATGTTTTTGTTGGATGCCACGGCTTCCTTGAAGCCTTCATCACGTGCATTTGCGGCAATGGATGTTGGTTCTCCCACGATACCCACTGTTGCAGTGCCATTTTCACCAATGTCTTTCAACAGCTGCTGGCCAATGAGCTTGCCGCCTTCACGCTGATCGGTCTGAACACCTTGAACCAGCGTGACGTTTTGCTGCTTCATCCCCTCGGTATCCGGAAGGATGTTGATGGCAAACGCCGGAATTTTTGCCTGATTAAGCTGGTTTATGATCGACACGCACGGGCCTGAGGAGACGCAGTTCACTGCGACCGCATCCACCTTCTGTTCAATGAAGTTCTGCACCTGCGAAAGTTGCTTGGCGTCGTCATTATCAGCAATCGAAATTTTTACGTTCAAGCCCTGTGCCGCTGCATTGTCTTCAAAGCTTTTTTTCATGGCAACGTAATAAGGGTTGGTGAGGTTCGGCAGCGTAACGCCCAATGTTTTTTTGCCGGCACCCACGGTGCTTTCAGTATCCTCACGGTTACAGCCGGCGAGCATGCAGGACAGTGCGACTATCGCTGCACCTGCGGTGATTGTGGTACGGAGTTTCATGTTTATCTCCTGGATATATGTAGGTCAGGGTTTAAGAAGCGTTATTGTTGTGTTTTGCGTGACTTCCTGACTTTGAGCCAGGGGATCACGATTTTTTTCGAGGTACGTAAGGTATCGAAAGTGACGCCGAACAGGATGATCAGGCCGATGACCAGCGGCTGCCAGTAGGCACTGACGTTCAGCACGTTCATCAGATTCGATATTGAGGCAATAAGCATGGCGCCAATCATCGCGCCGATAAGGCTGCCAGTGCCGCCAAACAGACTGACGCCACCTACCACCGCACCCGCTATTGAGAAGAACAGTTCGTCACCACGGCCCGCCGTCGGATAGCCTGTCATCAGACGCGATCCATAAATCAGGCCGCCGCATGCCGCACAAAGCCCGGAAATTGCATACACCAACAGGGTGATGCGTGGAATGCTGATCCCCGATAAGCGTGCAGCATCTGCGTTACCGCCTACCGCATAGATGTGAGTCCCGGTGATGGTGCGGCGCAGGAAGATGACACCAATAACAATGGCCAGCAGCAGCGCTATGACAGGGAACGGAATACCCAGCGGTTTTGACTGACCGATGAGGCTGTAACCAATTTGCGTCACGCGTATCGATTCGGCGCCGGTGATAATTTGTGGTATGGATGCCGCAACGCCCATCATCGCAAAAGTGACAATGAATGGCGGCACGCCGGTGCGTTCGATTATCAGACCATTTACCAGCCCACTCAGCGCACCCACCGCCAACACGATGGGTACGGCAAGCTGCCACGGAATGCCAAATTTCTCCATCAGCAACGCCGCAACCACGCAGGTCATCGCCACGATGGAGCCGCAGGAAAGGTCGATACCCCCGGTCAGCAGGACAAAGGATTGTCCCAGGCAAAGGAAGCCGATGACCGCGCCGTTCAGAAGCAACACCATCATGTTCGAAACAGTCAGGAAGTTAGGCGTGGCGATAAACCCGCCCAGCATGACCAGTAAGAAAACCACGGCGATACCCGCTTCTGCAGGGACTTTGAGCGGCTGCTTAGGCGGTTTGATTTTTGCAGGGGTAGTTATTGAACTCATTGCAGCTCTCCTGATAATGCATTGGCATAGGTAACGTAAGCGTCCAGGACATGGCGCGCATCTTGTTGTGGCCCGGCCACTTTCTCGAGCGGCACACTCCAGCGATCGGCCATTTCAATATTTGTGCATCCCAGCACGGCAGCAGCAGCCTGAATGGCTGCACCCGCGGCTGCCGTTTCACCCACCGGAGAAATCCAAACGGGCTTGCCCGTCAGGTCAGCCAGAATCTGACGATAGGCTCGTGACTTTGCGCCGCCGCCGGTGACAACAATGCGACCGTCGTCAGTGAAGCCATGTTGTTTCAGTACCAGACCGCCCGCCAGAAGGCCGCACAGTACGCCTTCCACGGTGGCGCGAGCCATATCCTGCATCGTTGTGGTGGTACGTAATCCGCGCATGTGTCCCGTGGCGTCAGGAAGGTTGGGGGTGCGCTCGCCGTCCAGCCACGGAACAAGCTGAAGACCGTTGGCGCCGGGTGGCGAACTCAGCGCGAGCTCGTCGAATTCGTCAGGGGTAACGCGCAGCATTTTGCGAAATGTATCGGTGACTTTGGCGGAGTTCAGTGTAGTAATCATGGGGATAAAGCGATCGGCCGCATCGGCATAACCGTTGATGGTGCCGGTGCTGTCGGTAATCCCTTTCCTGGTGATGCCATATAACGTACCGCTGGTCCCGATAGAGATACCGGTATCACCGGTTTTCAGGTTCATACCCAGTGCGGCAGACATGTTATCGCCGGTCCCGACACCCACGATTGCACCCGCCAGTTCCTCCAGCTCAGGCATCAACTTCACCACGCCTGCAGGTTGATGCGACGGGATGATAGTGGGCCAGCGGGAAATCCAGTCAATTTGACTGTTAACCACCGCTGCCAGCTGTGGTTCCCAGCTATTGGTGAAGGGGTTGAAGTAACCCGTACCGGATGCCCCGCCGCGCTCGCACACAAAGCTACCGCTCAGACGGTAAACCAGATAATCAAACGGCAGCATGATGCGGTGGGCTTTTTCCAGCAGCCCCGGATAATTTTGTTCTGTCCAGGCCAGTTTAGAAATGGTCATTGCTGGCCCCGGAACGGAGCCCGTCAGGCGTGCCCATTCTTCCGGAGCAATCTTCTCGCACAATTCACGCGCTTGCGGTGCAGACTCCGTGTCATTCCACAGCTTCGCAGGACGCAGCGGGCGATCGTGATTATCAAGCATGACGAGGCCGTGCCCCTGGCCACCGACAGCCAGACCTGCAATACGTGGCCACCATTGTTTTAATTCAGTGAGCGCGGAGACTAATGCATCCCACCAGGCTTGCGGATCCTGCTCGCTACACGGCGGTGTGGTCGGTGGATGCAACTTACGAGCCTGTGCGATCACCTTGCCATTTTCAAGACTACGCAGCATGACGGTACAAGACTGGGTGGAGGAATCTATACCCGCAACAAGGTCCTGTTTCATTGAACTACCTCTGAACTATCGTTAAGAAATGACAGAGCTGAAAGCGATAACTGAATGACAAGCAAACTGGGTTATGGTTTTAGATACTCAGTTTTTTGCTCATATGATCAGTTTTGTTTGCTCGTTTGTAAGATATAAACAATACCCACCGTAATAAATTCGTCAATTGTCGTGTTAAGGGAACGTTACGTAGCTCTCACTTTTAGTTTCACCTGGCAGCTCTGATGGTATGTTCGTTTGAACAGTGAAATAACCTTGATTTTTTGCGGTCTGGTAGAAATTAGCTCTGAGCTTGATCTTCTGTATGGAGTTTAAGATTGTTTATTTTGGCAAGGGCAGTTATTTGAAGGGGTTTTATTTGCAAATAATCAAGTGAGATGAACGTGCTGGGGATGTGATACAGAAAGCTCATAATAAATGGTCTCAATGTTTAAGAGACGGTTAATAAAAGCAATTTCCCGCATACATTGGCAGTATGCCATGGTTTATCCGAAATCAAACGGCACTATGATAATAACCTCAGGGGGATTGTTGAGTTAAATGAACTTTTCGCCTCAACCAGATCTTGTTTCCACATTTCTGATGTTACCGAGATATCCTGCGGCAAAAAATGCGTGGTGAGAATGCCTATCTGGCTATGAGAAATGACTGTGGACCGATCATTTCTATGGCTGTTTATGCAAATTAAAACAGGGTCCATTAGCTGAACCCTTTTTCAAAATTACCAATTAGTCACATCCTAAGGTTCATACCATCTGCTACTGGCGGCCCCTGACATAGGGTGGCACGAATTCCTCTCTGCATCTGTCCAAATAATCTGACCACCATTGCATCATCGCTTTACGGGCATCGAGATATTCTGCTTTATGGATGTAAGCCGCTCGAACGCTGTTACGCTCCTGGTGACTCATCTGCCGTTCAACCGCATCCTGCGCCCATAGGCCAGACTCCATCAGGGCACTACATGCCATTGCCCGAAATCCGTGGCCGCAGATTTCATCTTTTGTGTCATAGCCCATCAGGCGTAGCGCCTTATTGACCGTGTTTTCGCACATCGGTTTATACGGATTATGATCGCCGGGGAATATAAGTTCCTGATGTCCGGATATTTCCCGTATCTGTTTCAGAATAGCAATAGACTGACAGGAGAGTGGAACGATATGTGGAGTACGCATTTTTGCACCACGGCCAGAGTAGCGGACGCCGGGGATGGACTCGCGAGTGGCAGGAATGGTCCAGATTCTATTTTTGAAATCGATCTCAAACCAACGGGCGAAACGCAGTTCGCTGGAACGGATGAATAGGTGAAGGGTGAGTGAGACAGCCAGGCGGGTTAACTCTCGTCCTTGCTTGTAGTCCTCAATGCGAGTCAACAGTTCCGGTAGTCGCTCCAACTGAAGGGCGGGGTAATGACGTTTAACTGGCGGGGCGATGATACCCTCCAGATTTGCCGCGGGATTGTGCTCTATCAACTCCTGATGCACAGCATGACGCATGATGTTGCACATATGCTGCCGGGTACGTGCTGCGACTTCCAGCAGACCTTTTTTCTCAATGCTTTTCAGCAGGTCGATAAAGTGACGAGGTTTCAGTTCAGCTACCGGCAAGTGTCCAATCACAGGGAATATATGATTGTTCATGCTGGCAAGCAGGCGGGATGCGTGGTTCTCAGACCATGTTCGGTTGCTGTTATGCCACTCCAGTGCCACATGTTTGAAGGTTTTTTCTGGTGTGGAAGTGGTTCTTTCAGCAGAGCGCTGTTGTGCTGGATTGATATTTTGCGCGAGGAGTTTACGGATACCATCACGCTGTTGACGAGCATTAGCTAAAGACACGTCAGGGTAGGCGCCTAAGCCAAGGCGAGATTCTTTTCTATTGATACGATATTTGAGATACCAGAGACGTGAACCGCCTGGATTAACCAACAGGTACAGACCATGGGAATCGGAAATTTTGAAGGGTTTAGCGGATGGTTTTAAGTTGCGGATTTTTGTGTCGTTAAGAGACATTTGGGGGTCACTCCGTCATCGAACCAACATGACCCCAAATCTGACCACCAAATTCTCCCGATGCGGAGGAAAAACTAAAAATGCATCGGGAAGATTTTTCGCGCTAACTTATTGAATCTAAATCACATAAGGATTCGCAAAGAGGCATGAAAACAAGAATTTGGCTCCTCTGACTGGACTCGAACCAGTGACATACGGATTAACAGTCCGCCGTTCTACCGACTGAACTACAGAGGAATCGTTTGAACGGGGCGCATGTTAGCGAGGGTGAGGGGGTTTGTCAAAGCCGAGATTAGGCAAAAAAGTGCGTTTGCTGATGCAATGTACAGTATGACGGGTTTTTCGCCATTGCTGGTGTGATTGGCAGGCAAAATGGCGTAGGAGGCGTCGTATCGGGGGGCGCGTCGGCGTGACCTACGGCATAGCGCTGGGGGCCGGTATGTTTAGCTCACCAGCAAGAAAAAATAATCATAATAAAAAGTGTGACGCATATCGCATTTCATAACGCAGTTGGATAAAATATCTCCATTGCTTCCCACCTGTTCTGGACCCATTTACCATGGAAGAGATTGCTGCTTCCCGCCGCACAGCCTGGCTGCGCGTCGTCGTGCTTGCCGTTTCCGCATTTATCTTTAATACCACCGAATTTATTCCGGTCGGTTTGCTCAGTGACATTGCCCAAAGCTTCGCCATGCAAACCGAACAGGTGGGACTGATTATTACCATTTACGCCTGGATAGTGGCCACGGCGTCGTTGATCTGCATGCTGCTGACCAGCAAGATTGAGCGTCGCAAGTTACTGATTGGCGTATTTATTCTGTTTATCGCCAGCCACGTGTTGACCGCCGTGGCCTGGGATTTCACCACGCTGGTGATTTCACGTGCCGGCGTAGCCTTGGCGCACTCGGTGTTTTGGGCAATTACCGCCTCTCTGGCGATTCGCGTGGCGCCGGCGGGTAAAAAAGCCCAGGCATTAAGCATGCTGGCTGGCGGCACCGCCCTGGCGATGGTGCTGGGGCTGCCGCTGGGCCGGGTGGTCGGGCAGTTGCTCGGTTGGCGTATGACCTTTATTGGCATCGCGGTGGCGGCCACCTTGGCGCTGGTGATGCTGTGGCGGCTGCTGCCGGAGCTGAAAAGTGAGCATTCCGGCTCACTGGCCAACGTACCGATGCTGTTCAAGCGCCCGGCGCTGGTCAGCCTGTATATGCTGACCATTATCGTGGTGACGGCGCATTTCACCGCTTACAGCTACATCGAGCCTTTCATTCAGAACGTGGCCGGCCTGAGCGGCAACTTCACCACCTTGATGCTGCTGCTGTTCGGTGCGAGCGGTATTATCGGCAGCATGCTGTTCAGCCGTTATAGCGAGCGTTACCCGTCGGCTCTGTTTATCGGCGCGATTGGCCTGTTGACGCTGTGCCTGCTGTTGCTGTTGCCGGCGGCGGGCAGTCAGCTCAACCTCACGCTGCTTTGCGCCTTCTGGGGCATGGCGATCATGGCGATTGGCCTGTCGATGCAGGCCAAAGTGCTCAGCCTGGCGCCGGATGCGACCGATGTGGCGATGGCGATCTTCTCGGGATTGTACAATCTGGGGATCGGCGGCGGGGCGCTGCTGGGCAATCAGGTCAGTTTGCACCTCGGTATGCCGAATATCGGTCTGGTTGGTGCACCGCTGGCGCTGATCGCCCTGGGTTGGTGCGTGCTGAACTTCTACCGCAGCGAACGGCTGCAACATCACCGCGCGTAATCGGGCGCTGCGGCCGAGGGCGTCTGGCCCCCGGCCGCGTTGTGACTTAACGGAACGGTGGTTCGTTGAAGGTACGCAGTTTGCGTGAATGCAGGCGCTCGCCTTCGGCGCGCAGCAGGTCAATCGCGCGAATACCGATTTGCAGATGCTCTGAAATCGCCCCCTCATAAAAACGGTTCGCCTGTCCTGGCAGCTTGATCTCACCGTGCAGCGGTTTGTCCGATACGCACAACAACGTCCCGTACGGCACGCGGAAGCGGTAACCCTGTGCGGCGATGGTGGCGCTTTCCATATCCACCGCCACCGCCCGGCTGAGGTTAAATCGCAGCGCCGACGCCGAATAGCGCAGCTCCCAGTTGCGATCGTCGGTGGTGACCACGGTGCCGGTACGCAACCGCTGTTTGACCTCTTCCCCCGGCATACCACTGACCATTTTGGTCGCGTCGTACAGCGCACGCTGCACTTCGGCGATGCTCGGGATTGGGATATCCGGCGGCAACACCGCATCCAGCACGTGATCGTCACGCAGGTAGGCGTGCGCCAGCACGTAATCACCAATTGACTGGCTCTCGCGCAGGCCGCCGCAGTGGCCGATCATCAGCCAGGCATTCGGTCGCAGCACCGCCAGATGGTCGCAGATGGTTTTGGCGTTCGACGGCCCGACGCCGATGTTGACCAGCGTAATGCCCTGACCGTTGGCGCCGATCAAATGGTAGGCCGGCATCTGGTGGTTTTTCCACGCCAGGTCGGATACGGCCTGCTCGGGCGCCGAGGTTTCTGCGGTGATATAGGTGCCACCGGCACAGGACAGCGCCTGATACGGGCTGTCGGGATCGGCGATTTGTCGGCAGGCCCAGCTGACGAACTCGTCAACGTAGCGGGTATAATTGGTAAACAGCACAAACGGCTGGAAGTCTTCTACCGGCGTGCCGGTGTAATGGCGCAGACGCGCCAGCGAAAAGTCGACGCGCAGCGCATCAAAGTGCGACAACGGGAAGGTATCGGTGGCGTGGAATAAACCATCGGCGGTTTCATCGCCAATTTGCGACAGTTCGGTGGTGGGAAAATGCTGCGCCAACCCGGCGCTCATGGAACGATCCAGCGACAGGCTGGAGCCGTCAATCACATACGGGTAGGGGATCTCGAGCGTTGACGGCACCACCTCGATATTGGCGCCGTATTCGCCCTGCAGCAGAGACAGCTGATCGGCCAGATAATGGCGGAACAGCTGCGGTCGGGTTACGGAGGTGGTGTAGCAGCCCGGATGGGTAAAGCGCCCATAGGCGCGGGTTTTTTTCTCGCTGGGGGCGGTGCCATCCCAACTGACCCGCAGTTGCGGATAGACAAACAACCCTTCCGCGCGCGCTTTGACGTCAGGCAACCTGCCGTGTTCAATATAGGCGCCAATCGCCGTGCGTAGCGCATTTACCGCGTCGTCGTACATGGTTTCCAGTTGATCCAGTGCCTCGGAGGCCGTCAGTCTGGTGCCTGTTTCGCTGTTCGTCATAATGCCCCTTGTCGCTGGTAGTTTCTGGCTGAGACTCTGTTAGAAAAGTAGCATATTCTCAATATGTTACAACTGTATGCCGAGGGTCAGGCGCTTCTTTGCGTTCAGCCGGCAGACGCCTGTGGCGTCGCTGGGTGAGCGGCAACGGTTTTGACATAGCTGATAAAGGCCTTGAGCGGCGCGGGAACCAGGCGGTGGCCTGGATAATAGAGATACGGGCCGGAAAACGCTGGCCACCAGGGCTCCAGCACCGGTTCAAGCTCGCCGCGTGACAAATACGGTCGCAGCCACTCTTCAAACAGCATGACTACCCCGGTGCCGGCCAGCGCGGCATCGATAGCCAGATCCGCTGCCCCGCCGAGACGCACGATCAGCGGTCCGTCGACATCTACTCGCACCCGCTGCTCGGCCTGGGCGAACTCCCAGGTGGCCAGCGTGCCGCTGGGGAAACGCCCGCGTATGCAGGCATGGTTGAGTAATTCATCCGGGTGTTGCGGCCGGCCGTGCCGATTGAGGTAGGCGCTGGAGGCGGCGGCGGCAAAACGTTGGCTGCGCGGGCCGATCGGCACCGCGATCATGTCCTGCTCCAGCCGTTCATCATACCGGATCCCGGCATCACAGCCTGCCGCCAGAATGTCAACGAAGCTCTCTTCGGTGACGATTTCCAACTGAATATCGGGATAGGCCGCAAGAAACGGTGACACCAGCGCGGGTAGCACCAGACGGGCGACGCTGACCGGCACGTTCAGTTTGAGGGTGCCGGCCGGCTTGTCGCGAAAGTGGTTGACCGAATCGAGTGCCGCGGCGACCTCGTTCAAGGCGGGCGTCAGCCGCTCAAGCAAGTCACGGCCGGCTTCGGTGGGCATTACGCTGCGCGTGGTGCGGTTCAGCAGCCGGACACCAAGCTGCGCTTCCAGCCGGCGTACCGCTTCGCTCAGCCCGGAGGCGCTGGTGCCGCTGCTCTTGGCACCTTCACGGAATCCACCGGCGCGCGCTACCGCGACAAACGCCCTTAAATCGTTCAGATCGCTCTTCATGATGATTGTTCGCCATTTCGCACAGCCCATGCGGATTGTGCCGGATTATCGTGCGGTCGAAAAGGGACTATCTTGTCAGCAGCGAATACAAAAAGGAGCGACAACATGTCTCAGATCGAAAAGTCAGGCAGTTACACCCTGGGGGATCGCCGCGTGCACCGCCTGGGATACGGCGCGATGCAGCTGGCCGGTCCGGGAGTATTTGGCCCACCGCGCGATCGTGCTGCGGCGCTGGCGGTGTTGCGCAGCGCCGTTGAGCAGGGGGTTAATCATATTGATACCAGTGATTTTTACGGCCCGCATATTACCAACCAGCTAATCCGCGAAGCGTTGGCGCCTTACCCCGACGATCTGACCATTGTCAGCAAAATCGGTGCGCGCCGCGGCGACGATGCCGCCTGGTTGCCGGCTTTTTCTGCCGAGGCGTTGACACAGGCGGTGCACGATAACCTGCGTAATCTGGGGCTGGAACAGCTTGAGGTGGTCAATCTGCGTATCATGTTTGACGCGCACGGCCCGGCGGAAGGATCGATCGAACAGCCGCTCAGCGTACTGGCGCAGTTGCAGCAGCAGGGGCTGGTACGCCATATCGGTTTAAGCAATGTGACACCCCGTCAGGTGGCAGAAGGGCGGCGGATTTGCCCGATCGTCTGCGTGCAGAATCAGTATAATCTGGCCTGCCGCGGTGATGATGCGCTGATCGATGATTTGGCCCGCGACGGCATCGCCTATGTACCGTTCTTTCCGCTGGGCGGCTTCAGCCCGCTGCAATCCTCGACGCTGTCTGAGCTGGCGCAGCAGTTGGCAGTGACGCCGATGCAGCTGGCGCTGGCCTGGCTGCTACAGCGTGCGCCGAATATCCTGTTGATCCCGGGGACATCTTCGCTCGGCCATTTGCACGAAAACCTGGCGGTCGCGCAGCTGTCTCTGTCGGATGAGACAATGAGCATGCTGAACGCTATCGGCGCCTGACGGGCCGGGCAGGCTAGATGCCGCTGAACCAGTTATAGCCCTGATCCTCCCAGTAGCCGCCGGGGTTGGTGTCGCTGACCACAATGGCGGCAATGTGTTTGGCGTTCTTGAAGCCCAGCTTGGTCGGCACCCGCAGCCGCAGCGGGTAACCGTATTCCGCCGGCAGCGCCTTGCCGGCGAAATCCAGCGCCAGAATGGTCTGTGGATGCAGCGCGGTGGCCATGTCGATGCTGGAATAGTAGCGGTCGGCGCACTTGAAACCAACATAGCGCGCATTGAGATCGGCCCCCACCTGTTGCAGAAAACTGCTCAGCGGCACGCCGCTCCATTGGCCGATGGCGCTCCAGCCTTCGATGCAGATCAGACGGGTGATCTGGCTGTGCTGCGGCAAACGCTGTAGCTGCGCCAGGGTCCACGGCGCCTTTTTCGCCACCTTGCCGGACACCTCCAGTTGAAAGCTGTCGAGATCCACCTCTGGCACGTTGTATTGCGGATAATAGGCGTTGAACGGGAACGGCTGGGTTATCTGATCCGGGCGATAGGTTTGCGCCAACCGCTGCCGGCTGAACAGCCAGCTCTGCACCCGATCGTTCCAGCGCGACATTGCCCACAGCACTTTATCCACCCGATCGCCGTCCTGCATATTGCAACCGGTCAACATCGCCACTCCGCCCAGCGTCAGACCGGAACGCAGCAGCAGGCGACGTTGCAGATCCACCAGGCGTTTTTTCTGATCCGGCTCCAGCGTTGGCGCGCGCGGGGTTTTATTCTTCACGTTGACCTCCAGTTAGCATTGCCCACAGCGTGCGCGGCACCAGGATCACCATCAGCAGGTGAATCACCACAAATAGCCCAATCGCCGCCATGGCGAAAAAGTGCAGGTAGCGCGCAATATCGAATCCACCGAACAGCGCCACCAGCCAGGACAACTGCACCGGTTTCCAGATGGCCAGACCGGAAAGCACCAGCAGCAGGCCGAGCAGCAGCACGCCCAGATACATCAGCTTCTGAATGCTGTTGTAATGGCCGTGTCGGTGTTGCAAACGCAGCGTCAGCGCCTGCCAGAGATCCTGCCGCAGCGTGGCAATACGCAGTGGCAGCAGATCGTGGCGAAAATGGCCGCTGAACAGGCTCCACAGCAGATAGCACAGCCCGTTGAGCGCCAGCAGCCACATCACGGCCAGATGCCAGCCAATCGCGCCGCCCAGCCAGCCACCCAACGTGATCTGCGGCGGAAAGCGGAAGTCGAACAGCGGTGAGGCGTTGTAGATTTCCCAGCCGCTCATGAACATGCACACCATGGCGAACAGATTGACCCAGTGGGTTATCCTGATCGGCCAGCGGTGCGCCGGCCGCGGCGCGTTGGTTTTCATCGTCGGCTCCCGAGTTACATTGGCGGCACGGTGCCGTCTTTACCGGCGGAAATGCGCGTTGCCACGCGTTCACCCTTGGCGTCGGTAGCGGAAAACAGCACGATGTGTGCCCCTGGCTTCAGCAGACTGCGATCGCCCGGATCGAGCGTCACAATCGGCACGTCGTCCGGTACGATCACGGTTTTTTGCTGGTTGCCGTAAGTCACCGTCAGGGTGCGGCCATTGGCATTAACCAGTTTGCCCACCGTACCGTTGGTCATGGTATCTACCTTGCCGTCGGCCGATTCCCACGGCGAATGGCCTTCACCGGTGCCGCGCAGGCTGGCGGCGAAGACATGCACTTCCAGCGCCTTCAGCGTGCCGTCGGCCTGGGGTACCGCGGCGGTGCCGATAAAGCTGTCGGGCTTGATATCCTCTGCGGTGCCTTTCGCAACGCTGAATACCTGGGTTTTATCGTTGAGTTTGACCTCGATCTTGCTGCCTTTACGATCGGTGAGCTGCAACTGGGTGTCACTCACCTGATCGATGGTGCCGCGCAGTGGCGCGATGGCTTTGCCTGGCGTTGACGCGGCGGCGATGCCGCTGCACATCATCAGGCTGGACAGCAGTAAACCGGCAATACGGTGACGAGTAAGCATAAATTTCTCCTGTAGTAGGTTGCCGGTTAAGCATGGTCGAGCAATAGGGACAGCACCATGTCGATTTGATGACATTAATGTCATCAAGTTTGTCAGCCGAAGCTGCTAGTATTCCCGTGGGTGTAATGAGGTAATGAGCATGCGAATACTGGTGGTTGAAGACGATACCAGCACCGGAGATTATCTGAAAAAAGGGCTGGAAGAGGCTGGCTACCGCGTCGATCTGGCGCGTAACGGCACCGATGGGCTGTTCCGGGCGCTGGAGCACGGCTATGATGCCATCGTGCTCGACGTGATGCTGCCAGGGCTGGACGGCTGGCAGATTATCGAGGTGCTGCGCAAGAAAAGCGACGTGCCGATCCTGTTTCTCACCGCGCGCGACGGGGTGCAAGACCGCATTCACGGCCTGGAGCTGGGGGCCGATGACTATCTGATCAAACCGTTTTCCTTTACCGAACTGGTGCTGCGCCTGCGCACCTTGCTACGTCGCGGTACGGTGCGCGAAGCCGATCATTATGCGATTGCCGATCTGCACATTGATGTGCTGCGCCGTAAAGTGGTGCGGCAGGAACAAACCATTACGCTGACCAACAAGGAATTTATGCTGCTGCACCTGCTGGTGCGGCGCGAGGGCGAGGTGCTGTCACGCACCATGATTGCCTCGCAGGTGTGGGACATGAACTTTGACAGCGATACCAACGTGGTGGACGTGGCAATCAAACGGCTGCGCGCCAAAATCGATCGGCCGTTTGCGGTCAAACTTATCCATACCGTGCGCGGTATCGGCTACGTGTGCGAGCCACGCGCATGAGCCGGCTGGCGGCGCGCTGGCGCTCACTGTCGCTGACGTTGCGCAGCGCGATGCTGTTTGCCCTGGCGGCGGCGTTGGTGGTCAGCGCTGCGGGCAGTTATCTGTACGGCGCGATGCGTCAGGAAATGGTGTACCGCAGCGACGTGCAGATCATCGGTCGGGTCGAATATTTCCGGCATTTGCTCAGCCAACGTTTTCCGCTTGAACGGCTGACCGCCAATACCGGACTGTTCGAGAACATGCTGGGCAACGAACAGGACGTGCTGATCTTCCGGCTACAGGGGCAAAAAGCGTTAATCAACGTCAATCCGGCCAGGCTGAATTTGCCGGCGTTAACCCCCACGCCGCCCGGACAGCCACAGTCGCGCAGCGCGGTACAGGCCGGCGAAACCCCGCAGGGAGTGCCGCTGCGGGTGGTTTCAGCGCTGGTGAAGCTGGAAGACGGCGCGCTGTTGCAAATAACCGCCGCCCACGTTATGGCCAATGAACAGAAGATGCTGGCACGTTACCTGTGGCGTATTGTCGCGGCGGTGGTCGCCGCATTTCTGTCGATTGCCCTGTTGGGTTACTGGGTGATGCGTCGTGAACTGCGGCCGTTGTGGCGTATGGCAACCCAGGCGGCGGCGATTTCGCCACAGACGTTGTCGACCCGGCTCAGTGAGCAGGGCGCGCCACAGGAACTGCAACAGCTGATCCGCTCTTTCAATGCCATGCTTGACCGGCTGAACGCGGGTTATCAGCGTCTGACACAGTTTTCTGCCGATCTGGCGCATGAAATCCGCACCCCAATCGGCGCGTTGATGGGCCAGTGTCAGGTGGCGTTGTACCAGCCGCGCAGTAGCGACGAGTACGAAACCCTGCTGTCGACCAATATGGAAGAGCTGGAGCGCATCTCGCGGATGGTGGAAAACATCCTGTTTCTGGCGCGTGCCAGCGAAGCGCAATCGGTGCTCAACTACCGCCAACTGGACGTGGCGCGGGAACTGCACCGGGTCGCCGATTATTTCGAAGGGCTGGCGGAGGAGCGCGGCATGACGCTGGTGTGTGACGGCACGGGGCAGGTGCAGGCCGACGCGATGCTGTTCCAGCGGGCGCTGAGCAATCTGGTGGCCAATGCGGTGCGTTACGGCGATCGACATAGTCAAATCGTGCTGCGCGCCGAAATGCAAGCTGGGGCGTTGGCGGTGCGGGTGATCAACCAGGGGCCGCCGATTGCCGCCGAGCATCTGGAAAAGCTGTTCGATCGCTTTTATCGCGCCGATACCGCGCGCAGCAGCCAGGCCAGCGGATTGGGGCTGTCGATCGTGCGCGCCATCATGACGCTGCACGGCGGTGAAGCTCAGGCGGCGTGTTACCCCGCCCCCCCTGCCGCGCAGATTGTCTTCAGCCTGATCTTCCCGCGCTAAACGCCGCCGACCTGCCCCGGCGGCATAAAAAACTTTGCATGATCTGCACTTATCAAACATCCTTTAAAACAAGGTTTCGTTTTTTGCTGTGGGCTAATTTTGAACTTACTTGATGACATGCGGCAGCGCGTAACCGGTACGCGTTGGTATGGCAAAAGAACCAGCTATCGAGTGCTGTTTTGGCGTGAGATTACGCCATTGGCGGTGCCGATTTTGCTGGAAAATGCTTGCGTATTGCTGATGGGGGTGCTGAGCACCTTCCTGGTAAGTTGGCTCGGCAAGGAGGCGATGGCCGGGGTGGGGCTGGCGGACAGCTTCAACATGGTGATTATCGCTTTCTTCGCCGCGGTCGATCTGGGTACCACGGTGGTGGTGGCCTTCAGCCTGGGCAAACTGGATCACCAACGGGCGCGCGCCGCTGCACGGCAGTCATTGGTGCTGATGACCCTGGTGGCGTTTGTGCTGGCCATTGGCATCCATTTGGCCGGAGAACAGATCATTGACGTGATCGCCGGTGCGGCCACGCCGGAGGTGAAAGCGCTGGCGCTGTCCTACCTGCAAACCACGGTGTGGAGTTACCCGGCGGCGGCGATTGCGCTGATCGGCAGCGGCGCGTTGCGCGGCGCGGGTAATACCAAGCTGCCGCTGTTGATTAACGGTGGCATGAACATTCTCAACATCATTATCAGCAGCGCGCTGATTTACGGCATTCCGGGCTGGGATGGGCTGGGGTTCATTGGCGCCGGATTGGGGCTGACCATTACCCGTTACATCGGCGCGCTGGCGATTCTGTACGTGTTGATGATCGGCTTTACGCCGGCGCTGCATATTACGCTGCGCAGTTACCTGACGCCGCTGAAGCTGAATATCCTTTGGGAAGTGCTGGGGATTGGCATTCCCGCCAGCATCGAGTCGGTGCTGTTTAACGGCGGGAAACTGCTGACGCAAATGTTTGTTGCCGGTATGGGCACCAACGTGATCGCCGGTAACTTTATCGCCTTCTCTATCGCCTCGCTGATTAACCTGCCGGGCAACGCGCTGGGCTCGGCGTCGACCATTATCGTCGGCAAGCGCCTGGGCAGGGGGCAGGTGGGGCAGGCGGAGCGGCAGCTGCGCTTTATTTTCTGGCTATCGACCATTTTCATGACGCTGGTCGCCTGGGGCAGCGCGCCGTTTGCCGGGCTGTTTGCCTCGTTTTATACCCAGCAGGACGATGTAAAAGAGGTGGTCAAGACGCTGGTGTGGCTGAACGCGCTGTTTATGCCGATCTGGTCCGCTTCGTGGGTGTTACCGGCCGGCCTGAAAGGAGCGCGCGATGCCCGTTTTGCCATGTGGGTTTCCATGCTCGGCATGTGGGGTTGTCGCGTGGTGGCCGGCTACACCCTCGGTATCGTGCTGGGAATGGGCGTAGTCGGCGTCTGGCTGGGGATGTTCCTGGATTGGGCGGTGCGTGGCGCTTTCTTCTACTGGCGGATGATCAGCGGGCGCTGGTTGCAAAAATATCCGCGTCATAAAGCCCGCCAGGGCGGTTGATGATGCAACCGCCGGCGGACGGTGCCGGCCTGCTCAGTCGAACAGCTGTTCCGGCAGCTCGGCCAGGTACAGTGCCGGCTTTCCTTCTACGTCCGAGGTAAACAGCACCTGGCGGTCATCGGGTGTAAAGGACGGATGCGGATGGGTAACCTGACGATCGCCGTCCAGCACGCGCCACGAACTGTTATGCGCCGCCAGCCGCGCCTGACGGCGACGTTTGGCATCGAACACGTACAGCCACGGATCGTTTTGAATGCTATAGCCCTGCGCATCCTGTACATCGACCGGGGTACCAGAACCATCACCGACCAGCAGACTGCCGTCATGGTTGCTCATCAGGTGTGAGCAGGCCGGCATTTCCATCAGCACTTCATCGCTGCCGCTTTGCGGGTCAAAGCGGCAAATATGACGCTGCTGGCGGCCTTTCATATAGGAAACGTACATCAGCGCCGAGCCGTCCGGTACCCAGAATTCGTGCGTGCAGCTTTCACCTTCGGCATGGGTTTTCACTTTGCGCAGCTGGCTGCCGTCTTCATTAATCAACCACATGCGGGCGTCGACCCGATCGTGCGGCCCCTCATGGCAGAACGCCACGCAGCTATCGTCATTGGGACGGTAAATTGGATGCCCGAGCCAGGTGGCGGCTTGGTGGATAACCGTGGCTTTGCCGCTGTGAAGATCGACGCGCAGCAGGCGACAACGTGGTTTTTTGGTAAAGAAGGTATGGAACACCTGCCAGTCGGTCAGCGGCATCCAGTCGCGGCGATCGATTTCTATGCCCACCAGGCTGGTGCATTCGCTGTTAGCCACCCAGGTGCCGTAACCGACCCATTCCTCCGGTACGCGGTACACGGTGCTTTCCTCCTGCGTGCTCAGCGTCACCCGCCGCAGCTCCCGTTCGTTTTTAACGTAATACAAAAAGCGGTCATCCGGCGATAAAAAGCCGCCAAAGGTATTGTCACCGGCGCCTTCTGTCAGCTGCACCGCCTGCCGTTGCTGCCGGTCCAGCAGGTAATAGTTGCGATGGCCGTCAAATTCAGCCGCGAACAGCAGTTGGCGGCCATCCTGGGTAAAGCACTTTTGATAGAAGTAATTGCGATGGCATAGCACCTCCGGCGGGGTGAGGCGCGTAACGCGCGCGCCGGTGCCAGGATCGGTAAACGAGTGAAAATCTAGATTGATGACAGAACCTTTCGCCACAATGGCCTCCTTGGTGCTGCCGGCGTCGCGCCCGGCATTGGGTGAAATCTAAAAAATTGAAACAATGTTTCATTTTGATTTGGAATCATACCCAAATTAATCAATGCGCCAATCGGGCCGGCTAATTTATGCGATGTGGTTCTCATAATTACCGTTTACCGTTACCTAGGTCGCAAAATTAATTTAAAAAATTGTTCAGATTCCCTTACGTGATATTCATCACATCAATCCCTGTTGCTTGTCAGTATAAAACGGTCTACCTATAAAAATGAAACACCGGTTCAATTATACAAAGAGAACAGTCTGATGATAACGAAAGGTGTGCAACCTCTGGGCAGGTCGGTGACGTTGGGGCATCAGTTGGCTTACGGCGGCGGAAATTTGCTTGGCAGCGGGGCGCTGGCGATCAGCGGTGCCTGGTTATTGTATTTTTATACTACCTTCTGTGGCTTGACGCTGCTTGAGGCGTCGTTCATCTTTTCCGTGGCCAGCGTCATCGACGCGATAAGCAACCCGGTCATGGGGTATCTGACCGATAACTTCGGCCATACCTGGCTTGGCAAGCGCTTCGGCCGGCGGCGATTCTTTGTGTTGATCGGCGCGCCGCTGATGCTGTTCTACCCGCTGCTATGGGTGGAGGGCTTCGGCTTTTGGTATTACCTGTCGACCTACGTCATTTTTGAATTGATCTACACCTCGGTGATGGTGCCTTACGAAACCCTGGCCACCGAAATGACCGACGATTTTGCCGTACGCTCCAAACTGACCGGTTACAAGGCGATTTTCGGCAAGATGGCCAACTTCCTGGCGGCCTTTATTCCGGGGCAATTCATTCTGTTGTATGGCAAAGAGTCGGCTCAGCCGTTTCTGTATACCGGCATCACCTATGGCCTGATTCTATTTATTGCCGTTGGCATGTTGTATCGCTATTCCTGGGAGCGTAAGGACGACGGCCTCGCCGTGGCACCGGCCAAACGTTCGCTGATGAAAACGCTGGTTTCGCTGGCGCGTGACATGCAGTCGACCTTTTACCTGCGCGTATTCCGCAAGCATCTGGGCATGTATCTGTTCGGCTTTGGCGCCGAATGGCTATTCGCCTCGGTCTTCACCTATTACGTGATTTTCGTCCTGCAGTACGATCCGGCTATTCTGGCGGGGTTGAACAGCCTGAACGCCATGCTGCAGCTGTTTTCCACTGCGGTATTTATTGGCCTATGCGTGAAAAAAGGCTTCAGCAAACCCTACAGCTGGGCGCTCGGTATCGTGATATTTTCCGTAGGCTGCTATTCATTGCTGCATTTCTTCGATCTGCCAACGCATATCGCCACTATAGCGATTATAGGGATTACCGTGCTGTTCGGTCTCGGCACCGGCGGGGTGTATTACATCCCGTGGACGGTGTATACCTTCCTGGCCGACGTGGACGAAGTGTTTACCGGTCGCCGTCGCGAGGGGATTTACGCCGGCGCGATGACCTTTTCCGGCAAGATTGTGCGTTCTATCATCGTGTTTACCATGGGGGCGATCCTCAGTTATTACGGCTTCCAGTCCAAATCGCATACTCAGCCGGAGACGGCGATCGTGGCGATCTCCTGGGTATTCTTTGCCGGCGTGGTGATCCTGGCGCTGGTGGCGATTCTATTCAGCAGCCAAATGACGCTTAACCGCCAAACCCACCGCGTGGTGCTGGACGAAGTCGCACGCATCAAAGCCGGCGGTCAATTGGCTGATATTACTCCAGAAGCGCGGGCGGTGATCGAAAAGCTGGTTGGTCTGCCGTATGAACAATGCTGGGGTAACAGCAAAATCTGTCAGAAAATGAACATCATTCCTGAAGCCAGCGTGGCCAATCCGGCAGCGGCCTCCCAGAGCTGATCCTTCGTTAAACCCGATCTGAAACGTCCTCGCCCCTTTGGGGGAGGACGGCTATCGCCTAAAGGAAAGTACGATGAATAGCGTGTTTCGCAGGTTCTGCCTGACGGCGGTCCTGCTTGGCCAGAGCGCCGTTGTCACGTCAGCGGCGGCAAAGGAGGTGGTCTGGCAGGCAATCACCTTTGGTCAGTCTAGCGACGTCAATTTCGCCACTAACGTACTGCCGAAAAAAGTCGGCACTAATCAGGTAACCGATGCTCACGGGCATCCATTCGCCGCCGGTGTGCTGCGAATGCCGTTCAGCATCGAAAGTCGTGGTGGCAAGATAGGTAACAGCCACGATGGGTTGACCTATTACTACACCTATGTGCCGGCTCAGAGTAACGCATTGCTCGAGGCGGACATTACCGTCGATCAGTTCGGTCCGGAAACGGGCGCATTGCCGGCCGGACAGGAGGGGGCAGGCCTATTGATGCGCGATATTATCGGTAAGCCGCGACTGACGCGAGTGCAACCGGGTTATGAAGAGTTCCCGGCGGCCTCCAACATGGTGATGAACGCCATCATCACGCAGGACAAAACCGATAATAAGCGGGTGCAAATGATGCTGATTGATCGTCATGGCGTCACCCAGTCCTGGGGCAACGCCGGTGTGAAAATCCGTCGTCAGGGTTACCAACCGGCGATCGACCTGGCCAAAACGCCGCGGCTGCGGCTACGGTTGCAGCGCACCAATGACGGCTTTGTCGCCGCCTATGCGCCATATGGTAGCGACAATTGGGTTAGCCAGACGGTCGACGATGCACAACGTGTTACGGTGCAGGATGCACAAGGCTACTACGTGGGCTTTTTTGCCGCTCGCAATGCGCGTATTACGGTGCATCAGGCCCGATTGACGCTCAGCGACGCACGGCCGGCACCGGCCAAACCGTGGGTGGCGGCACGCATACCGACGCGTATCGAAATTGCCTCCGCGCCGGTGAGCGCCGGTGACGACTACCTGTTCCAGATGCGCAGTAATGAAGACGGGGTACTGACGCTCAGTCAGGACGGCAAACTGGTAGCGACCCAACACGGATTGCAAGCCGGGGAGATGCTGTCTCTGCGCCTGGCGTTAACGTCGATGTCCACGCGGTTGAACTACCATTTTGTCACGCGCAGCGGTCACAACGTCAGCGATAGCCTGGTGGTGGATAAAAAGACTTATGCCGATGCGGTCAACCTGTATGTTTCACCGCATGGCAACGCCAGCAACGACGGCAGTCGGCAAAAGCCGCTGGACTTCGCCAGCGCGGCGCTGGCGCTGGCTCCCGGCGGTGTTTTATGGCTGGCAGATGGCGATTATCCGCAGATCACCATACCGGCGACCGCCAGCGGTACGCCTCAACAGGCCAAGAAATTGCGGCCGCTGGGGCACCATGCGGTCTTCCACGGCATCAATTTGCAGGCCAGCTACTGGGACATACAGGGGATTAGCGTGACCGGCAAGAGTTTCAATATTGCCGGCAGCCATAACCACATTGATCGGGTGGTGGTGCATCACGCCGACGATAGCGGCATCTGGATCGCCTCGCCTGAAGGCATTGGCCGCGCCTTATGGGCCAGCCATAATCTGATTTCGAATTCACAGTCCTATGCCAACCAGGATCCCGGCATGATCAACGCCGATGGTTTTGCGGTAAAAATGCGGGTTGGCGAAGGGAATCGCCTGGTGGCCTGCTTTGCTCACGATAACATCGACGATGGTTTCGATCTGTTTAACAAGATCGAGGATGGCCCCAATGGCCGGGTAACCATCGAAAACAGCATTGCGCTGCGCAATACCAATAACGGCTTCAAGCTGGGCGGCGAAGGTTTACCAGTGGCTCATCAGGTCAGCAACAGTCTGGCGATGGAAAATGGCATGGACGGCTTTAGCGATAACTTTAATCCAGGCCAGTTACGGCTCAATAATAATGTCGCCATCGATAATCGGCGTTTTAACTATATTTTCCGCCCCGGCCCCTATAGTACGCCAGACAGGCAGGGCATATTCAAGGGTAACGTTTCGTTACGCAGTAAACCGGGGAAATACCCGGATGTGCTGAACGGTAATATTGCCGATGACAATCGCTTTATGCTGGCAGAGATTAAATAGTTGTCAGCTTCAGTAAGTTGATTGGCGCTGTTTATTTAAAAAATATTATTTCAATATCTTTGGGGATCCAGTAATGAAAAAACAGACTTTATTGATCTGCGGCCTGCTGCTGGCTTCAGTTCAGGCTTCGGCAGTTACCCTCGATGTGCGGCATGAATGGTTTGACGACAGTAAGGCGCACAAAGACCGCGCGCTGGTGTCCCATCGCTTCGCCAACGGCGTCGGGTTTTCGCTGGAGGCAAAATGGAAATCCGGCGGCGACAACAGCAACAAAGCATTCAACAATATGGTCAGCAACGGCACGGAAAGCACCATCAGTTACCAATACAAACTGAATCCGAAATGGTTTATTCAACCCGGTTTTACCTTGGAATCAACTGACGACAAGAGTATTTACAAACCGTATTTCACCAGCGGTTATACCTTTGATAACGGTATTTATCTCAATGGACGCTATCGCTATGAATATACCCGCGAGAATGAAGCGGACAAAAACGATGTTAAAACCAATCGCGGCGAGTTTTGGCTTGGTTACCGTTATCAGAACTGGCGTTTTGAATATAACTATATTTACAAACACAGCGACCAGATCCGCTTTGACAATAAGAAATGGGATTATGAATACAATTTTAAAACGCAGTGGAGCTATGACGCACATTGGGCGCCGTATGCCGAGGTGGGCAACGTCAGCGTCAGCAAGACCAGCGATGAGCGGCAAACCCGACTGCGGGTCGGAGTGCAATACAGTTTTTAATCACGATGGTCATCGTTCTATGGTCTTTGGTTTTATTTAAAATAAAACTATGTTTTGATTTTGTTGATCAGCGTCAGCATAAACGATAGACTTTCTTCATCATCACGGTTCGGCGGCGTTGAGCGCGTCGCCGTGGGTAGCAACGGCGGCAGTACGGGTGGTGAGCCGCGCATCCCTCTTCGACACAGGCGCAGGCGCCTTGAGCACAAAGGAAACAGTATGATTCTCGATAATTTTGCATTGCAGGGTAAGGTGGCGATCGTGACCGGGTGTGATACCGGTCTGGGACAGGGCATGGCGATCGGGCTGGCGCAGGCGGGCTGCGATATCGTCGGTATCAACCTGGTTGAGCCGCAGGAAACCATCGCCAAAGTGACCGAGCTGGGCCGCCGTTTTCTCAGCCTGCAGGCCGATCTTGGTTCACTGGAGGTGCTGCCTGCGTTGTTGGAGCGTGCGCTGGCCGAGTTCGGCCATATCGATATTCTGGTCAACAATGCCGGCATCATCCGCCGTCAGGATGCGCTGGAATTCAGCGAAAAAGACTGGGATGAGGTGATGAACCTGAACATCAAAACGGTGTTCTTCCTGTCGCAGGCGGTAGCACGCCAGTTTATTGCTCAGGGGCGCGGCGGCAAAATCATCAATATTGCGTCTATGCTGTCTTATCAGGGTGGCATTCGCGTGCCTTCCTATACCGCGTCAAAAAGTGCGGTGATGGGGGTAACGCGTCTGCTGGCCAACGAATGGGCCAGCCACGGCATCAACGTCAACGCGCTGGCGCCGGGCTATATGGCCACCAACAACACGCAACAGCTGCGTGACGACGAAGCGCGCAGCGCAGCGATCCTGGAGCGTATTCCAGCGGGGCGCTGGGGGCTGCCGCAAGATTTGATGGGGCCGGTGGTGTTCTTGGCATCACCCGCTTCCGATTACATCAACGGTTTTACCCTGGCAGTGGATGGCGGCTGGTTAGCCCGTTAACCCTGCATGACACCCATCGATTTTAGAGAGAGGAAACCATGAATATTGCGCTGATGATGGAAAACAGCCAGGCCGGCAAAAATGCGCTGGTGCTGGAACAACTGCAGGCCGTTGCCGCTGACAATCAGGATGCGGTGTTCAACGTGGGCATGAGTGACGAACAGGATCACCATTTGACCTACATTCATCTGGGCATTATGGCCAGCATTCTGTTGAATGCCGAAGCGGTGGACTTTGTCGTCACCGGCTGTGGCACCGGGCAGGGGGCCTTGATGTCGTTGAATATCCACCCCGGCGTGGTGTGCGGTTACTGCATCGATCCGGCTGACGCCTTTCTGTTTGCCCAGATCAACAACGGCAATGCGCTGTCGCTGCCGTTTGCCAAAGGCTTTGGCTGGGGCGCGGAGCTCAACGTGCGTTATATCTTTGAAAAAGCCTTCACCGGCCGCAAGGGCGAAGGGTATCCGGTCGAGCGTAAAGAGCCACAGGTGCGTAACGCCGGTATTCTGAATCAGGTAAAACGCGCGGTGATGAAAGACGACTATCTTGCTACGCTGCGCGCCATCGATCCTGAACTGGTCAAGACGGCGGTGGGTGGCGAGCGCTTCCAGCGTTGCCTGTTCGAGCACGGCAAAAAGCCCGAGATCGTGGCTTTCGTCAAGGATTTGCTGCAAATAGCCTGATGAACCACCTGCAAAAGCCCGCTCAGTTGCTACTGGGCGGTTTTTTTTTGGCTAAGAGTTGAACCGGCCGCCGGTTTTACCTCCGGTGGCGGTTAGCGGATGCCGCCAGGCCGGTTATGCTGACGCCATTTGTCGCAACAGCCACTCCCGCAACGCAACCACATCCTCCCGTTCGGCGCGATCCTCGCCGGTGACCCAGTAATAGCGTGCGCCGGGTAGCGAGCATGCAAACGGCGCGACCAGTACGCCGCGTTGCAGCTGATCCTGTGCCAACAGCTGGCTGGCGATCACCACCCCTTGCCCGGCCACCGCCGCCTGTAGCGCGTGGGTTTCATCGCTAAAGCGCAGCCCGGCGTTAATATTCAGATCCGGCGGCCCGTAGAGCCGTTGCCAATGTGACCAGTCTGGCGCATCGGCGGGAACATGGCGCTGCTCGACGTGAAACAGCGTCACCGAGCGCAGATCGTCGAGCTGCCTGATACCCAGCGTCGGGCTGGCGACCAGAATAAAGCGGTCTTCATGCAGCAGCGTGCAGGGCAAGTCGGCCTCTGGCGTTTCACGATAGCGAATGGCGGCGTCCACCGTGTGCTGGGTCAAATCTACACGTTCAACGCTGGTGTGCAGGCGCAGATCAATCTGCGGAAACTGCGCCTTGAAATCAGCCAGACGCGGTACCAGCCAGTGGGTGAGGAAATTTGAGGTGGTGGTAACGGTGAGCGCCGGCGGCTGATTGGCATGGGCAATTTGTGCGGTGGCTTCTTCCAGCGCGGCAAAGGCGCGCTGTGTGCCGGTGTACAAGGTTTTACCCGCTGCGGTCAGGCTGACGCCCTGGGCGCTGCGCTCGCACACCCGGCACGCCAGCGAGGTTTCCAACAGCCGTATCTGATGGCTAACGGCGGTGGCGCTCACGCCGAGCTGGTCGGCTGCCCGTTTGAAGCTCAGACAGTCGGCAACGGCGTGAAACGCGCGTAGCGCCCCCAGCGGCGGTAAACGTGGTTTTCTCATGCTGAGTTTTTCTCATCTATGGATGAAATCAATGACTTTGATTTGCTGATTGTACCAAAGATACCCTAAAGACATCTGAACAGAGCAAGTTAGTTTATTTCATCTTATCTCGATTGCATCGCAGGAGTCATTATGCGTTTATCTTCTCAATCCGCACGTTGCCAGGCAACGCAGCAACCCCGGTTGATTGCCGGCGGCATCTTTTATAGCGGTTTGGCGGCCGAAGCGCTGTTGCTGGTGACGCTGTATGGCAGCCGTGGGCTGCTGTACGGCCTGGCGTCGTTGTTAACCTTGATGCTGGCCGCTGCCGTCGGTATCGGCACCGCCCGCTGGCGCCATGCCGGACAATTGGCGGGTATTATGCACGGTTTCCTGATCGCCGCCGCCGGCCTGTTGCTCGTGGTGCTGGCGCTGCATGCCCAGCGTGATTGGCTGGCGCTACTGCCGGCAGTGGCGATCAGCGGCGTGGGGCAAGGCATGGTCGGCGCGGCGCTGCACCAGGGCCGCGTGCGCTCTCGGTCTGGGCAGGTACGGTTGCTGGTATATGGCCTGCTCGCACTGCTGTCCTGCGTGCTGGTGTTGGCGATCAAACAGGGCGTCGGCGGTCTGGAAGGGCGCTGTTTCTCTTTCGCGCTATTGATCGATCTGGCGTTGTTCGGCGCATTGCTGGTGCGCATTACCCAACGCGATGTGGAAAGTGAGTTGGTGGTGGGAAAGTAACCTGTAGCGTCGGCTGTGGCGGAGCAGCGCCTTCAGCCGTATCGGGGAAAAGTTACAGGTTGGTATGCTGTCAAATTATTTCTGGATTTCTATCCAAACAATGCGGGCTGATTCACATAAAAAGCGGAATTTGTCCGTTTCGTTCGGTTGCTTGTCTTTACAAAACATTCCTCGACACATAACCATCATTTAACATTTCACGCGGATAACACCCGACTCCGAGGCAACCGTGAAATGAGTAGCTTTCTGCACAAACAACAGCATATTGATGTATTTTCGACGCAGTTAGATATCATCCGTCGCTGTGATGATACGGCGGAACAGGCCCGGCAATATATTGCCAATATTTATCACAACAACTATCAAGCCACCATCCAACCCAATCCCGACATCATCATCGCCAGCAAGGACAAGGTCAGCGAACAATTGGTTGCCTGCACCGGCATATCCTTCGCCACGCCCGGCCAACGTCTGTTTTCTGAACGTTATCTTGATTTACCGCTGGAGCAGGCGGTATGGCAGCAGACCGGCCACGTGCTGGCGCAGCATCAGGTGCTGGAGATCGGCGCGCTGGCTTCGGATAATCCCGCCGCCGCCGCCGATCTGATTCGCCTGATGCCGATCATTGCCTGGTTTATGGGCAGCAAGGCGATTTTGTGCACCTCGACGCGCCGCCTGCGCAAGTTGCTGGCCTACCACCAGATTCCGTTTGCCAGGCTGGCAGACGCCTCTGCCGACCGCCTCTCGGCGCAGGAGCGTAGCGCCTGGGGGAGTTACTACGATCAGGCGCCGCAAACCGGCATTATCCTGCTGGAACAGTGCGGCCATCTGTTCAATCATTTCTGCGGCCGACTGGTGTTTTCCGAGTTTGAAAATCTGGCGCGCTTTGCGCTGACGACGGCACAGGTGGCGGCATGAATATCCTTGCTGCCATTCTCGCTCAGGCGGAAAACACCCCTCACGCGCCTGCGGTGATCCAGTTGCACAACGCCGATGACGGCGGCTACCGGGAGCAAACGCTGTATAGCTACGGCTCGTTGATGCACCAGGCGCACCGTCTGGCGGCCAGCCTACGGCAACGTAGCGGGCAGGGCGCGCAGATCGGCATGGTAATGGGCAACACCCCAGAGTGGGTACTGGCCGATATGGCGTTGTTGCTGGCCGAACGGATTGAAGTGCCGGTGCCGTTGGCATTCTCTGCCGAGCAGGCCAGATGGCTGCTCGGCAATTGTGAACTGGTGCTGACGGATACTATCGGCGCGCAACGCCTTGCCCAGTGGCAGGAGGGCGGTTTGCAGCTGGCCGGTGACATCGTGGCGGTTGCGCAGCAGCTCGGTGCGTCGCCGGACTTGCCGCTGCCGCCGACCGTGGTCTGCGCCGATAGTGACGCCATCATCAAAGTGATCCACACCTCGGGAACCACCTCGCAGCCAAAGGGCGTGCAGATCCGCCGGCACGGCCTGGATGCGCTGGTGTCGGCATTGTGGCAGCGTGCCCGTGGTGACGACTACCGGCGCTATCTGAATCTGGTGCCGCTCAGTTTGCTGATTGAACAGGTGACGGCGCTGTATATGCCGCTGACCTCCGGCGGCGCGGTGGTGATGCCGCCAGGCGATATGCCACCGCTGGGCAGCCCCGGCGTTACCGCGGCGGAACGGCTGGAGATCGTCCGTCAGGCTTGTCCGTCGGCGCTGACGCTGACCCCGGCGCTGGTGGAAGCTCTGGCCGAGCGCGCATTGGCGCATGCTGAGGTTGCCAGTTTGCCGACGGCGCTGTTTGGCCGTGACACGGTACCGCTGCTGGCCGCCGGCGGTGCGCCGGTAACCCGCGAAGTGCTGCTGACGCTGGATACGCTGGGCATCCCGGTCTATCAGGGCTATGGCCTGAGTGAAAACAGCTCGGTGGCCACCTGGAATTCTCGCGATGCCAACCGTATTGGCACGGTAGGGAAACCGCTGGCGCACGTGGAGGTGCGGATTGCCGACGACGGCGAACTCTGTTTGCGCAGTAGCTCGCTGTTTGCCGGCTATTCAAACGAAGATCCCAGCAGCTGCGCGGTAGATGAGCAGGGTTGGTTACACACCGGCGATCTGGCGCAGCAGGATGCCGACGGGTACGTCACTATCATCGGTCGCAAAAAAACCATCATCATTACCGCCAACGGCCGCAACATTTCGCCCGAATGGCTGGAATCCGCCTACCGCCGGGTGCCGGGCGTATTGCAGGTCATCGTGTATGGCGACCGGCAGCAGTTCCTTGGCGGTATTTTCGTGGTGGCGAGTTTGGCGCAGGCACCGGCGATCCGCCAGGCCATCGCGGCATTCGCCCATGAACATCTCAACGACATTGAGCGCATTGCCGAACCGCTGTTGATCCCCCACGGCGCCGAGGTTATGGCGCAGCTGTTTACCGTTACCGGGCGTCCGCGTCGCAACGCCGTCGCCACCTTCCTGGCTCAATATGAGGCTGCCACCGCATGACTATTCGTGAAACTACCCATACCGACCATAGCGGTCTGATTGTCACCTCGCTGAACGAGGGGAAGGTCACCGATCTGACGCCGGCATACCTGCTGTCTACGCTGCATGACCATGGCTATGCCGTGCTGCGAGGATTCCAGCATGGCATCGGCGAGTTTTCCCGTCTGGTTCGTCAAACTAGCGGGCGCATCAGTCTCGATCCGGCCCGCAGCTTTGACGGCGATACCGCGCAAAAGGTTGACGCCGGTTACGACAAGGTGGGGTTGCACTGTGAAAACGGCAACAGCCCGTTCTGGCCGGATCTTTGCTGGTTCTATTGCCAGCTGGCACCGGCGCAAGGTTCTCAGACCACGGTGTGTGACGGCAAGCTGGTGTATCAGCATCTGAGCGCCGACGCGCGGGCGGCGTTCGCCGCACAGGACATCGCCTATTCGCGGCGGGTGGAGGAAAGCAAATGGAAAACCTATGCCTTTCATGCCTTGGCGACGCAGGCCAATGCCCCGGCCAGCCTCGAGGAAACCACTCTGGCCCATCTGCTGGCGCTGACCGAGGGGGCTGCGGGTACCCAGATTACTCTGGATGACGATGGGGCGATCCGCTATCGCTTCCAGACGCCGGCAATCCGCGCCAGCCGCATCAATCTGCGCGAAGTGAACAACTTCGCCAACAGCATCTTCGGGCCGTCCAATAACTATGAAAAGCCGCAGATCACCTTCGCCGACGGCAGCGAGATCCCGCGGGATCTGTTGGCGGAAGCGGACACGGTTTGCGATCGCTTTACCGACGATGTCGGCTGGCAGCACGGCGACATCGTGCTGATCGACAACAGCCGGGTGATGCACGGTCGCCGGCGGATCGAAGATAAAGCCCGCACCATTTACAACGCGCTCTCTTACCTTGCCTAACGGAACCGCTGCCATGACGCATTTTAAACAAATCAATCAATACGCTCACCTCAACTATCTGCACCCCAACCGCATGCCGTGGGAGCAGGCGGCCACGGATCGCGAGCTGGATTTCCTGTCACGTGCGCTGGTCGGGGAAGCAGGGCAGGAACAAAAAGCCGTTGCCTATCTGTACAAGGAGCTGGCGCAGCTGGCGGAGATTGAAATGCACGTCGCGACGGTGATGACGCGCATTCTGTGTGAACTACAGGCCGACAACACGGCGCTGATGGCCGGTGATGGCCTGTATCACGCGCTCTCCTGTTTTGCGGCGGAAGAGATCAATCATGCCAACAGCTTCTATCAATATGTTCGCTTGCTGTCGGGACGCGATATCAAACTGGAAAACAACCTGTTCAAACAGCGGGTGGATCTGTACGACGACGGCGATGCTCCGTTGATCAAACTGGCTGCGCTGTGTTCGACGGCCTATGTGGGCGAGTCGATCATTACGGTGTTCGAGCGTCGCCTCAAGGTCTTGGATCCGATGCAACGCGGTTTCCTGACCCAATTGCTGCATTTTCACGGCCTGGATGAGGCGCGGCATATCCAGTGCGATCACGCCATTTTTGACCGACTGATCCCGACCTTCAACGCCGCTGAACGTCAGCGAATGCATCAGCTGATTCAGGACACCGAAGCGTTGAATACGCAGTTGGCGCTGGCCAGCGCGGAAACGGTAAAGGCGGCGTTCGATATCGACTACACCGAGGGCAACCAGGCGGCGAAAACCCAGTTGGACATGACCCTGCGTTTTCGCGAGATCGTCCAGTCTGGCGATATGATCCGTAAGGTGGATGAGCATCTGGATGATGAAACGGCGGCGATCGTACAGCAGTTTTCTCAGGCCTCGCGGGTTCACGCCGCTTAATCAGCAGGAAAATCATGAAACAAGATGCATTAGCGGCGTCGGCAATGCCGCAAAAAAAAACGGGCCTGGGGCTAGTGGCGGTGGTCAGCGCGCTTTTCCTGGCGGCGGTTGACAGTACCATCGTCAGTACCGTATTGCCGGTGATCGGCGGTCGGCTCGGTCACCCGGCGCTCTATCCCTGGGTGATGTCCGCCTTTCTGTTACCGGTGGCGCTGGTGGCGCCGTTGGCCGGCGCTTGCGGTGACCGGCTGGGCGTATCCGCTACGCTCAAGGCCTGTCTGCTGCTGTTTCTGGCGGCGTCGGCGCTGGCCGCCGTCAGCCCCGGCATGGGGCTGCTGATTGCGGCGCGAGCGCTGCAAGGCATCGGTGCCGGTGGCATTATCGTGCTCTCTTATTCCCTGTTGGCGTCGCTGTTCGACGCGGAGAAACGCGGAAAAATGCAGGGCATGTTGAGCGGCGTGTGGGGGTTGTCGGCCATTTTGGGACCGCTACTGGGCAGCGTGCTGGCCAGCAGCTTCGGCTGGCGCGCCATTTTCTGGTTCAATCTGCCGGTGGGGGCACTGGCGTTATTGTTGCTGTTTGTGACACCGCCGGTAGGCAAAGGCAACGGCAAGGCAGCTCTTGATCTGCCGGCGCAGCTTTTGCTGATGGTACTGGCCTGCGGCCTGCTGTTGCTGATTGACAGTCCCGCTGCGCTGAGAGGCGCCGAATACGCCCTGTGGGCGGTGACGCTGGCGGCGTTGGCACTGTTGATGCTGCGTGTGCGCCAGCGGCCGACCAGCAGTCCGATACCGTTACAATTCTTCCGGCGAGGGGCGTTGTTTTCCGTTATCATTTTGGTGCTGCTTTCCAGCGCCGGCCTGTATTCATCGGTGACGCTGTTGCCGTTGGCGCTCAGCCAGCAGGCCGGCAGCCTGATGTCGAGCGGTATGCTGATTATGCTGGCGGCGCTCGGCTGGGTAGTTGGCGCGGCATTTTGCGGTAACAAACTGGCCTCGGTCGGTTATCGGCGCATGGCGCTGTTCGGCATGTTGATGCTGGCCGGTGGGGCATTCCTGATGGCGTTGACGGTTGGACAGCATCAGTTGCCGATGATTGCCGGCGCTCTGCTGCTGATCGGTCTGGGCATGGGTTTTACCGCCACCACCACGCTGGTGTTTGCCCAGAACAGCGCACCGGCCGATCGCCTGGCTAGCTGGACGGCAACCGTGCAGTTTTTGCGTAATCTGGGGGCGGCGCTGGGGGTAAATACGCTGGCGACGGTACAGCTTCGCCAGGCCGGCAGCGACGCGTTTCAGAGCTGTTTTATTCTTCTTGGGCTGAGTATGCTGGTGGGGCTATGCTTTACGCTGCTGATGCCCCGCGCTTACCCGGTCAGTTAACGGTAATGTGGAATGCATGGTATCGACAACATTGGATGATGCGCTGATTATCGAGCGGGTGCTCGATCGGGTGGCGGCAGGGGAAAACGAGCCCCATCGCCATCCGTTGGGGCAGTTCGTGCTGGTCAAGCAGGGGGTGCTGTACGGGCATACCTCGGAACAGCACTGGTTGATGAAGCCGGGCATGGCGGTATGGATACCGCCTGATACCCTGCATTGGGGGCTGGCCTATAACCGTGTCGATCTCACCGTGCTGTATATCTCTCCCGAACTTTGCCGCACCGTCACCCCGCATATCAAGTTGATTGACGCCTCTATGCTGATCTCGGCGCTGTGCGAACGGCTGGCCGATGCCACGTTGCCGCTGACGGAAACGCGCCGCAATAGCATGTTGCAGCTGCTGTTTGAAGAAATCGAAGAAAAACCCGCCAGTAACTTTACCTTGCCTTTGCCGCACGACAGCCGATTGAAGAAGGTAACCGACAGCCTGATCGACGATCCCGCCCAGCATCGCAGCCTGGCCGAATGGGGCCGGCAGGTGGGCGCCACCGAGCGCACGCTGGCGCGGCTGTTTCGCAAGGATACCGGGTTACGCTACACCGAATGGCACAACCGGCTGCTGCTGGCCGTCGCCTGGCAAGGGCTGGCGGAGGGTGCATCCAATGAGCAGCTTTCGGTGATGCTGGGATTATCTTCCGGCGATTCGTTCGGCCACTGGTTTCGCCGGGTCGCCGGTAAATGCCCGGGGGAAATCCGTCGCTATCTGCAAGACTATCGGCTGAATAATAGCGCCTAAAGCGCTCTGCCGGTTTGTCCGTTTCGTTCGATAATCTGTGCTTATTGAACATTCTCACCATCGATGCCGTTGCGTACCCTAGCTTTCATTACTGAATGAATTGAGGAACCGGCATTGAATTACGACATCATCAAACTAGTCCACGCCTTGGCCGCGGTAGCGGCAACCGGACCGCTGCTGTTTGCCCCCTGGTTGTCTGCCCGTCTGGCCGTTAGTCCGGCGGAGAATAAAACCGTGTTGCTTAACGGCCTGGCTGCCACCGATCGGTTTTACAATATTGCCGGCTGGGGCTTAATGCTCAGCGGCATCGCGCTGTTCTGGCTGCAAGACTGGCACCGGGCGTTCCAGCTGTGGTTTGTGCTTAGCGTGGCGATTTTCGTGATTGATTCGCTGGCGGAAAAGCGTTGGCGCGATCCTGCCACCACGGCATTGGCGCAGCTGCAGCCAGGGCAGGAGAAGTGGGCGGAAAACGCTGCCCGGCTGCACAAGGCGGTGATCGCGCAGATGGCATGCACAGCGCTGATACTGCTGGTGATGCTGTTGCACAGCCAGTTACGCATCAACCTGTTGACGCTGTCGCTATGGCCGTGGGTTAGCTAACCCGTCAACTGGCAACCGGCTTAAAATGCGTAGGAAAGACCTACGCCGGTATAGTGATATTTGCCGTTGCTGCCCGCATCGTCAGCGGTGCCGTGATGGCGCTGCAGTTCATAGGCATACTCCAGGCTCAGCGCAATGCCCTGCGGCAACGTCTGTTCCAGCAACAGGCCGATGCGGGTGTCGGTTTCGCCGTCGTTGCGCTGTTGTTCAACGTCATAGTAATCGGTGTCCAGCGAATGGCGCAGATAAGGGGTCACGGTCAGCGGCGTGTGCCACAGCGTTAGCGTCAACGGCATATACAGGCGCAGCTCCTGCTGAGAAAATTCCGCCAGCCGATCGCTGCCGCTATTCCAGCCGCGATCGATATAATAATTGAGTTTGAAGCTGAGCAGGTCGTTGACCTGGTAGCCAAAGCCGGTTTCGCCCTCCAGTTCCTTGTCGGTCAGCGCATTCTGCCTTACATGATTGATATATTGATACAGCGCCAGCCAGCCGCTAAAACGGCTCTGGTCGCCAAGCCGGATTTCCCAGTCGGGTTGCACGGTATAGCGCTGCGTCTGGTAGCGGGTTATGCCGTCTTGCTGTTTATATTGCCACTGGTAATGGCGTACGCCGGCCATCAGGCCGAGGTCGTAGACGGCATGGCTGGCGATCAGATAGCGTAAATTGATCTCGTACTGATTAAACCAGTCGCTGCGTCCCTGAGTACCGTAATAGTGCGCGCCATTATGGTTCTCTTGATAAAAGGAACCGTAGATACTCCAGTTGCCGCGCGCCGCCTCCAGATACAGGGTGGGTTCCCAAAAGCCTTTATTATCCGATTGGCCTTCGACGTTTTCCGTTTCAATCAACAGGCCGGTGGTTATATGCCAGGTTTTTTCTGCGGCTGGCGACGTTGCCGGGGCGGCAAGCCGCGGCGGCCGATCGTGTTTGCTGTCGGCGTGTTCAGCGTCAGCCTGCTGGGCGCAGGTGGTGCCGGCCCATACGAGCAGGCTCGAGGCGAGGACCTTTATCTGGTTCATCATTATTCTCGTCAGCTAGCGAGGCGGTTTATTATTGTCGAGGTTGCAGGCAGCTGCGTGCGTGCGCCTGGGCTGTGTCTATCTAGCGGCGCATATCGTGGACCCGCAATGGGGGCCCACGATGTGCGCGGTTTACCAGCCGCTGCGGATAACCAGCATTTTGGCTTCGTGCGATTGCACTTCGCTGCTGTAACTGTCGGTCACGGTTGCCACGTCGCGGTGTGCCCACAGATCTCGCACCAGCGTTTTTTTCCAGGGCAGATCCAAATCCTGGTGGAGATTGAGGGTCATGGTGGCGGTCTGTCCCGAACGGTTGAGTAACGCTACCGCCCAGGAGCCGTCGGCGAGCGGTTTGGCAAAGATCTGCTGATCGCCGTTATTGACATAACGTTTGGCTTGCAACCCCAGCGGATCCTGGTTCAGCGCAATGATTTCCTTGTTTTTCAAGGTAACCATATCCGCGGCGTTCAGATCGTCGAGGCTGGCGCCAATCAGCAGCGGTGAACTGAGGATCGCCCACATGCTGAAGTGGGTGCGGTATTCGGTGTCTGACGCGCCGGTGCCGACCAGCTCTTTTGAATGGCCATGCAGCCCGATGACCAGCATGTCGTAGTCGTTCCAATGCCCTTTGCCGCTGTAGGCTTCCAGGCCAACGCCACGGTCGATCATATCCAGTACGTCAAAGTAGTAACCTTCGCGGTTGCCCGGATAATTGAAGTCGTCGCTGATGTCTTGACCGATGCGCCACTGGTTTGCGCCAACGCTGTTACCCCATTGCCAAATGTTCTGCCAGCCGCAGTGGCAGGCATGATAGACAATCGGCCGGCCGGTAGCCTGCAGCGCCTTGGACATATCGCCAAACACCGTTTTTAGCACCGCCTGACTCGCCTGTTGGTGGCTGCAGCAGGAGTCGTATTTCAAATGGTCGACCCCCCATGAGGCGAACATGGCGGCATCCTGCTTTTCATGCCCTTCGGAACCGACGTAGCCTGCACAGGTGGAATTCCCCGGCCCGCTGTAAATGCCCAGTTTCATGCCCTTTTGGTGAGCGTAGTCGGCGAGGTATTTAATACCACGGGGAAACTTTTTTTCGTCATAGGTTAATGGATGGTCGGCGCGCGAGCCTTTATATTTTTGCCAGCCGTCATCAATATTGACATAAATATAACCGGCGTCGCGCAAACCACTGGCAACCATTTTATCGATAGTGTCTATAATAATTTTTTCATTGATTCTGTCGCCATAATAGTTCCAGCTTGACCAACCCATCGGCGGCGTTTGCGCCAGCGTGGTTACCCGTTCGGCGGTCGCCTCGGCGCTGGTGGGGTCTGCGGTTGCGGCATGCACGGCGCCGCTGAGTAATATGGAACAGAGGACGGAAAGTAAGCGTTTCATTAATTAAAGGCTCCGGTAAGATAACGGGCGTAGCGGTTCGCTGCGCCAGCGCAGGGAATCGATGTTTATCCTGAAATACCTTTTATCTAAAAATGACGTCTGAACTTACGCTTGCTGCATTAATAAAATAACCGGCTGCGGTAATAATGGCGCGATCGGTATTAATCATGCCAGCTGTGTTATAGGGCGGTGCTCAGCTTGGCGGCATTTTGCTTTTCTTCGGAATAGACCATCATCGTCGAACCTGAAATCGCCAGCACAATACCGACGATTGCCCAGCTGCTCGGCATAGACTGGTAAATGATCAGGGAAATCACCGCGGTCAATACCGGCGCCAGCGCATTGGTGCAGGGGGCGATGATGGTGGCCTTACCGCGCGACAGCGCCATGACCAGGCAAAGTGCGCCAACGGCGTTCAATACTTGAATGCACGCGGTAGCCAGCGTGGCCATCAACGGATAACTGGCGCCCTTGTCCGTCAGCATCAGCCAGGCAACCGGCGCCAGCAGGATCCCGGTCAGCGTCATATAACCAAACAGCGAACTGTCGGCAACGCCCAGGTTGGAGGCGCGTTTCATAAAGAACGCCTGTACTCCCCATGCGACGCAAATCACCACCGAATACAACAGCCACAGCAGGCCGCCGTCGCGATCGCCGTCACCGCTGCTGATACTGAACATGACGATCGACAACAGCGCCAGCAGTACCCCCAGGCCGCCCAGCCGGTTTACCCGTTCCTTCAGCAGCGCCAGCGACATCAGCACCGTGATGGCAGGAGAGATGGAAATGATTGGGAATACCAGATAGGCGGGGGCGCCCATCGCCAGTGTTTTGAACAGCAGCAGTTGCCCGCCAGCGCCGGTAAAGCCGATCAGACAGCCATACAGAATCGCGGTGCCGGAGGTATCGAAGCGCTGACCGCGTAGCGCGAAATAGCAGGGAATTAGCATGGTTAATGACCAGATGATGTAGATCCACTGGTCGGGATAGCCATAGTGGGTGGTTGGCCAAGCGCTGAACGCCCCCCAGACTCCCCAGGTAATGACCACCAGAAAGGTATAAACGATCCAGGATGTGTTATTGACCATTGTATTCACCGAGTGACAGTTTGCCCAACGCCTGCCCAGAGAGCGGCGTACCGTTTAGTTTCGCGGCATAGATCGCCGCGCCGAGTGTGGGGTGATATTCAGGCAGACAGATATGATAATTGCCGTTCAATTTCGCGAGTTCATAGGCAAAGGCCTCCAGAATCACGTCGCCGCATTTGAATACGCCGCCGGAATAGGACACGCGTACGCTTTCATCGGCGTGCCAACGCAGGGTTTCACGCAGCGTATCCACCATCAGCGCCAGCTCTTTGGCCGCCAGAAAGAATATGGCGCGACTTTGCTTGTCGCCGGCGACCGCCGCTTCACAGGCGATCGGCGCCAGCGAGGCAATCTTGCCGCGGTCGCCTTTCCACTGGTTGAACACCAGATCGCAGATGTCCAGATCGTTGCGGCAGGGGTATTTTTCGCGCATCAGATCGTAGAACAGATCTTTCTGCAATCGTCCGTCGGCCATGCGCGAAAACAGGTTCAACGCCTGACAGCCGATCCAGTAGGCGCTGCCTTCGTCGCTGAACAGCTCGCCCCAGCCGCCGCAGCGCGCGCTACGCCCCTGGTATTCGCCATAGGCGATTGAACCGGTGCCGGACACCACGTTGATGCCGTCGCGACAGCCCAGGCTGGCGGCCCAGCCGCAGATCATGTCGTTATCGCAGCGATAGCGTTCGTGGTTCAGCAGCGACTGCGCTATCGCATCCAGCCGCTCCACGTCGGCCGACACTTCGCCGTAGGCCGGCAGGCCAAGAAAGGTAAAGCTGATATCGGCGGGGGTGATGCCCGCACGATGACAGATTTCGCCAATGCCGTTGAGCACCACGCTGCGCGCGGCATCCATGCCGACGCTCAGGTAGTAGCTGGTTGCCGCCTCATGGCGGGCCAGCACATCGCCGGCGTCATTGATCAACACGAAGGCGGTTTTGGTGCCGCCACCGTCAACCCCCAGGTAAATCACCGTTCACCTCCCGCATTCAGTCGCCCCTCAGCACCGCACAGGGTGATTTTTTCATGGATAACGCGTTTCATGGCATCCATCCCTTCACGCATGTAGTAACGGGGATCGCTGGCATCGGGGTGCGCCGCAAAGTAGCGTTTCACCGCATCGGCGAAGGCAATCTTCAATTCGGTGCCGACGTTGACCTTGGCAATGCCCAGACCAATCGCCTGCCTGACGTCGTTGTCCGGCACGCCACTGCCACCGTGCAGCACCAGCGGGATCGCCACCCGTGCGCCGATCTCCTGCAAACGGGCAAAGTCGATGTTCGGCCGCTGGGCATACATGCCGTGCGCGGTACCGATCGCCACCGCCAGACTGTCGATGCCGGTGCGCTCGACAAAACTGAGCGCCTGCGCCGGATCGGTCAAAAATGCCTGCGCTTCGTCAACGTCCTGATCGTCTTCGATCCCGCCCAGCCGTCCGAGCTCCGCTTCCACGCTGCAGTCCCGCTGGTGGCAATATGCCACTACCCGAGCGGCGAGTTGGATATTTTGTTCAAAAGGGAGATGGCTGCCGTCAATCATGGCGCTTCTCACCCCGACGTCGACCTTGCCAGCGATATCCTCAAAGGTCTCATGATGATCGAGGTGCAAAATCACCGGCAGTTGATAACGGGTTGCGTAGGTTGCGGCCAGCGCCAGCATTTCCTGACAGCCGATATGGCGGAAGGTGCCCGGCGTCCCGGCCAGGATCGCCGGCGATTGCCGTTCCCGGCAGGCTTCCAGTACCGCCTGAATGGTTTCTGCGTTGTGAATGTTGAACGCCGGGACCGCCCAGCCCTGTTTACGCGCCTGTGCCAATAAGTATTTGGTTGAGATAATCGCCATGGTGTTGTTCACTCCTGAGGCTATGGTTGCGCGTGCCAAGGGTAGATAGTGACCCCTTGTACCACCCGGTTGACTCGCCCTTCCGGTGAAGGGTTGTCCGGCGTCATGCCGAAATGCACCGATTGCGCCAAGGCATAAAGCTGGGCGAATACCAGCAACCCCAATGCCAGTTGGCCATCGTTGAAGCCTTGCGCATTGGGCAGGTAGATATGCTCACCCCGTTCGATCTCCGCCGACGGCCTGCCGGCCAGCGCCACAATCCGACAGGCCACGCCGTCGTTACGCAGCTCATTGAGCAGGTCTTCGTCATAACGGCGGGTGTAAGGGTCGTTGGACATCAGGACGATAACCTGCGTTTGCCGATTAATCAGAGACTTGGGACCGTGGCGGAAGCCCAGCGGTGACTCATAGAACGCCGCCGTCTGCCCGGCGGTCAGTTCCAGCAGTTTCAACGCGCTTTCGTGGGCGATACCACGCAGTGCGCCGCTGCCCAGCCAGATAACCCGTTGCGCATCGGCGGTCTGTAACGGCGAGCGCGTCACGTCACGCGTTGCTTCCAGCAAGGCGGCCACGCTTTGCGCCAGCGCCTGTACTGCGACCGGGTCGATGCCAGCAACGTTAAAGGCACACAGGCAGGCCAGAATCATGCTGCTCATGCTGCTGGTCATGGCGAAGCCGCGATCGCAGGTATTGGCGGGCAGTGCTAACGCCAATACCCGTGGCTGGTCATGATGACGGCGGTATAAATCGCCTTCGGCGTTGCAGGTGATCAGCAGGTGGTGGCTGTCGGCGTTATGCTGGTTGGCCAGCGCCACCGCAGCCAGGCTCTCGGGGCTGGATCCCGAACGGGCAAACGACACCAGCAGCAGCGGCCTATCGGCGGGCAAAAAACCGGCCGGATCGCTGACAATGTCGGTAGTAGAGACCGACTGCACCGGCGCGTTGAGGGTGCGAGCCAGCATCGGCGCCAGCGTATCGCCGATAAATGCGGACGATCCCGCGCCGGTCAGTATCACCCGCAGGCCGGGGTGCGCCAGCAATGGAGTCAGAAAGCTCTCCAGCGCCTGGCGTTGCCGCTCGATGGCGTCGACGGTGGCCAGCCACACCTCGGGTTGCTGACGAATTTCCCGCTCGGTCCAGCAGGCAGCGGTGGGTTGTTGATACATATAATTCTCCTGAATAGCCATCTCACTGGCAGGCTGCGGCGTAAGCGCGCAGAACATCGGTAATGCAATCCAGCGCCAGACTGCGGGCATCGGCCGGCAGTTGTCCGGCGCGCACGCGGTGATACTGCAGCGGCAGGTATTGGCTCAGCAGCGGCAGCGGCAAGGGCTGGTGAGCAAGGTTGTCCAGCAGGCGTTCAACCGCCGCTTGCACCGTGCTATCGGGCCAGTAGTAACGCAGACGATCCGAATAGCTGAAATGCCGCGCGAAATACCGTTGCCGTTCGTTGCCGTGATAATATTTTTCCCAGGCGTCCGGCCGCTGGCACATCACCCGCTCAAGCTGGGCGCGCAGATCGCTGCATTGCGCCGCCGGTAGCAGTTCGCGTTCCATGTTCTCCAACGCGTACAAGGCTTCGCGCAGCGCGAAGGTCAGCGCCGGGCCGACCTTGAGGATGGCGAAGTGCCCCTGTACCAGACTGCGGTAGGCCTGCGGCAACTGGTAATCGGTGGAGTGGGCTTCAAATACCAGGTGAGGTTGCTCAGCGACGTAGCGGCTCAGCGCCGCCGCTGGTTCGGGTTGGAAATCCACCACGCCATGGTGCGAAAACTCGACGCCCGGTTGCACCACCAGCCCGATAACCCGTGGCCAGATATCCGTCAGCCCTTGGCGTGCAAAGGCCTGCCGGTGTGCCGCCAGCGTATGCTCCACCGCGGCAACCTGGGTGACGGCGAGCGTATCCAAGGCCTCTTGCGCACCGCCGGGCACCGGAACTTCGGTGCCGATCACATATACCACCTCGCTTTTGCCAAACAGCTTCAGGCTGGTTTGTTCGCAAACGTAAGCCAGCTGTGCCGCGCGCTCGGCAACCGTCCGATCGCTGAGCGGCTGCGGATCGTCGGCGCAGGACATGCTGCAATCGAGGTGAATTTTCTGAAAGCCGGCGGCAACGTAGTGCTCAACCAGCACCGCCGCCTGCGCCATCGCCTGACTGGCTGGCAGATGTTGCCAGCGGTTGGGGCCAAGATGATCGCCACCCAGCACCAGTTGGGCCGGATCGAGATCCAGTTTTTCCGCCAGCGATCGTAACTGCTGTTGAAACATCTGCGGTGTCATGCCGGTGTAGCCGCCATGCTGATCAACCTGATTCGAGGTGGCTTCAATCAGCAACGGCGTCTGCTGCTGACGTGCATGCAGCATTGCTGCCTCCAGCACCCAGGGGTGAGCGGAACAGACCGAGGTAATCCCGATATGTTCGCCTTGTTTATGCCTTGCAATCAGCTCGGTTAAGCGTGTCATATATCCTCATTTCTTTCGTTTTGTTTCTTTTTGGCGTTTAGTAAACTAAAAGTGACGTTAGTGAAAACGAAAAGAAAGATCAATAGGGTCGGTGTCGCAATTAAAAGAAAGTGTAAGTATTGTGATCGCGGTTTTGTTTTTGATGAGACGGTAGTGAAAAGGTAACGAAGGGTTTATGCCGGTTATTACCCGGAAAGGAAAAGAAAACAAAGCAAAAGCATTGAGCAACATCGTCGTTTGGCGGCGAATATGGTAGGGTTCGTAAGGGAAGGGGGGCCGTACGGTTGGCATAGCATTGCGCGACGGCCGTTTTTACCCAGTGATTTATCTTCAACCACCCTGACGGTGTAATGGGTCATTTCAGACGATGAGCATGAGTGATAAAAAAAGCGTTCGTGGTACCAGTGAGCGGCGGGAAAAAATAATTTCCTTGCTGAAACAGCAGGGAGCGGTGCAGGTGAGCGAGCTGGCGGCGCAGTTTAACGTGTCAACCGTCACCATCCGTGGCGATCTGGCGTTTCTGGAAAAGCGGGGGATTGCCACCCGGGCTTACGGCGGCGCGCTGATTTGTGAACCGCCGGTGATGGCCAGCGAACGCAGCATTGAGGCCAAGCAAACCGAACACCTGGCGGTAAAGCAGCGCATTGCCCGCAAGGCCGCCGAAATGGTGGTTACCGGTAGCAGCATCATTCTTGATTCCGGCACCACGACCTACGAAATTGCGCAGCAGCTCCGGGACAAAAAAGAAATTATCGTCATGACCAACGGTATGAACGTTGCCAATGCGCTGCTGGATGCCACGGAAGTCGAACTGCTGGTCACCGGTGGGCATCTGCGCCGCAGTTCCCAGTCGTTCTATGGTTCACAGGCCGAACTGTCACTGGACAATTACCATTTTGACATGCTTTTTCTCGGGGTTGATGGCCTGAGCCTGAGTCAGGGCGTTACCACTCATCAAGAGAATGAAGCGCGCCTCAATCGCCGGATGTGCGAGGTGTCCAAACGCATCATCGCGGTAGCCGATTCCAGCAAGTTCAATCGCGTCGGGCTGCATCGTATTATCGATACCGCGCGTATCGACGTGCTGATCACCGACACCGCCATCTCCGACGAGATGCGCAGAGGGCTGGAGGCCCTGGGCGTGGAGCTGCTGCTGGTTGAACACGACTAACCGGCAGCGGGCAGGCTAAACCAGATAGGGCTGTCGCCATTCGGCCTTTAACTGATTGATAAACCAGACCCCGGCCGGACCGGGCGGCTGCGACGGGCGGTGAAATGCCGACATGGTCAATACGAATCCGGTGCGCGGCATATCATCCACATCCAGCACCACCAACGTACCTTCGGCGATGTCTTTTTCCACCATATGCAAGGGCATGCCTCCCCAGCCGACGTTGTCTTTAAGAAAGGCATGTTTGGTTGACAGATCGGCCAGACGCCAGGTCGTGGGCGATGCGACGGCGAAATCTCGACCAGTGGTCAGTTCCGAACGGTCCGAGAGCACCAGTTGCCGGTGCTTGCTGAGTTCGCTGCGCGGGATGCGGCGCGCGAAACGGGCCAGCGGATGACTGGCCGACGCCACCGCGACCAACGGCACCTCTCCCAGCCGTTCGCTGAGCAGCGAAGGGAAGGTTTGCGGCAACGGCGGTAGGATACCCAGGCTGCAACGGCCATCCAGCACCGGTTGATAGGCCGCGCCCAGGGCTTCGACGAACAGGCGCAGCGGCGTCAACGGGAAGCGAACGGCAAACGCTTTGGCCACCGCGCTGACCACCGAAGTTGGAAAACACACGTCAACCACCACCGACAGTTCGGCCTCAACCCCGGAGGTCATCTGCCTGGCCCGCGCCTTGAGCGTGTCGACGCCGGCGACGATATTGCGCGCATCCGCCAGTAACAGCACGCCTGCCGGCGTCAGCTTGGGAAACTTGGCCGAGCGATCAAACAGCATCACGCCGATCTGATCTTCCAGACTGCTGACCCAGCCGCTGACCGCCGACTGCACCCGGTTGAGTTTCCGCGCCGCCGCCGAAAAACTGCCTTCATCCGCGGCGGTAATGAAAGTTCTGAGCTGATCGAGAGAGACGCCATCAAGCATTAGCCGTTCCTACATCTCAAATAACGATGGTTGGTATCTCAATTTACCGTCTTCTCAGATGTATTGGCAATCATTAGGATTTTCTTTGGCGGCGCGCGATCCCCCTGGCAGGGGATGATGATGCCGCAGTGGAGACCGTGGCCGCGCTGGTGCAACGGCTCGGCTACGCGCCGGTCAGTCTTGGCAAGATTGCCGAAGGCGGAGTGCTGGTGCAGGCAAGAGAACAACGGTGGGCACCGCTTATTTTTCAAGACCTTTTCAAAAAGGAAAGCTAACCATGTACGACCATGTAATTTGGCCAGAGCAGTTCGATCCAAGAATCTCGCCTATCTATGCGCTCAATGATATTGATATTAAAGCCCCGCCAGAGGTGGTGTGGGCGCTGTTGGTCAACGCTGAAAACTGGGCCAGCTATTTCCCGCCGGAAGATCGGGTAAAAATCCTCTCCGGCGACAGCGAGCTCCAGGCCGGTACGACATTCCACCGCGTGACGGTGGGCTTTCCGATGAGCCTGGTGGTAACGGAGTATGTGCCGGGCCGCAGGATCGCCTGGTCGGCAACCGTCGACGGTGACAGCACGCACTCCAGTGCCTATCACGGCTGGGTTATCACGCCAACGCCGGACGGCTGTCATCTGCTGACCGAAGAGACGCAGCAAGGGGAGTTCTTCCTGGAAACGCTCGGTCGCAAACACCCTGGTGCGCTGTACCGTTATCACCAGGAATGGGTTGAACGCTTGGCCCAGGCGGCAGAAGCGCGGGTTGCCGAGCAGCAACGCGCATAGCGAGGCTCACGCTGCCTGGCCGGTTGGTCAGGCAGATTGCCCCGGTACCGACGTTGGAGAAACGGAGATGAAAATCGAATTGAATGGCAAAAAGGCTATCGTTAGTGGCTCCACCGCAGGCATTGGCCGAGCCATCGCTGAAGGGCTGGCGCGTGCCGGCGCCTCGGTGGTGATTAACGGTCGTGGTGAACAGCGGGTATCGGCTGCGCTGGAGGAAATGCGTGCCTTGTTGCCTGGCGCAGATCTTGACGGCGTCGCCGCCGATCTGGCTAGTGCCGCCGGCGCAAAAACGCTGTTCGAGCGGGTGCCGACGGCCGATATCCTGGTCAATAATCTGGGCACCGCACACCTGAACAACTTTTTTGACCAGGCTGATGATGAATGGATCGACTTGTTCCAGCTCAACGTGATGAGCGGCGTGCGTGCCGCTCGGCACTATCTGCCGGCAATGATGACGCGCGGCTGGGGGCGGGTGGTGTTTATCAGCAGCGAATCGGCGGTGATGATCCCCAAGGAGATGATTGACTACGGCGTGACCAAGACGGCGCAACTGGCGGTTTCCAGAGGGCTGGCGGAACTGGCCGCAGGTACCGGCGTCACGGTAAACGCCGTTTTGCCTGGCCCAACCCGCTCAGAAATTCTGTCCAACTGGCTGGCCGACACCGCACGCGAGCAGAACATCACGCAGCAACAGGCCGAGCAGGACTTCCTGAACACCATGCGACCCACGACCCTGTTAAAGCGGTTCACCACCACCGAAGAAGTGGCGAACATGGTGGTCTACGTCTGTTCGCAACAGGCGAGTGCCACCAGTGGTGCCGCGCTGCGCGTCGACGGTGGCGTGATCCGCGCCATTCCCTGAATCTTGTTGTGCCGGGCGACGTCATGCATGCATTACCGGCACGTATCCCGGCAGCAGATCCTGTATTGCAGTGTCTATGAATTAGATAAAGGGGCGTGAAATCAACTCGATTCCAAGCACAATCAGGAACAGGAGAAAGCATTGCCTGAAAAGCCTGGCACTGATGCGCGCTCGCACCTTTTGCCCGATCCACATCCCAGCCAAGGCAGGGAATATCGATAAAAAGGACAATGAAAACTGCTCTACCTTGAAAGCATCATGAAGATAAAGCCCTGTGGCCAGTGCCACGGTCGAAACGGTAAATGACAGCCCCAGAGCCTGAACGAGTTGATCTTTACTTAAGCGAAGCGACTGAAGAAAGGGTACGGCTGGCATAACGAACACGCCTGTCGCACCGGTGATTACGCCTGTCACGCCGCCAATAACCGGGGACAGCCATCTCTCCCTGGCCTCAGGGACCGTAAAGGACGGAGAAACCAGTGCAAAAGCAGCGTAAATAATTAAAGCCGCACCCAAACCAAACGCTGACCAGGCTGGATGTATGCTGATTAGAAGCGAAGACGCGGCCACCGTGCCAGCGAGAATAAGCAACATCATCAGCCACAGACGGCGGATAATCAGCCTCACTGAGGGACCGGTAAAAAGTTGCAGCACATTTGTCACGAAAGAAGGGATCACCAGCAGCGCCGCCGCGACGGGCAGAGGCATAAACATGCCAAGTAATCCCATAGCCACCGTTGGCAAACCCATCCCAGTCACGCCCTTTACGAAACCGGCGAGGATAAATATAAGTAGAAGAGGGATATACGGTTGTTCGTTCACAAATCTGCCCTGATGAAGGATTTTCAGTGATTCAACCATCTCAGCCGTTAATGGACAATCTGGTTTAAACGCATCATGCTTCGGATAGTCCGAAGGCTTAGGCGAATATTTTATGAGGCTGGATCTTTCTGATTTGAAACTTGTCGTCTGCATCGCTGATGCGGGAAGCATTACTCATGGTGCCCGGGATGCCAGTCTGGCTGTTGGTTCGGCCAGTGAGAGGCTGAAAAGTATGGAAGCGGATACCGGCATAAAGCTGTTTTTTCGCCATCCCAGGGGCGTCAGCCTGACAGAAGCCGGTGAGATCCTTGTTGGTCATGCCCGTGAATTGCTGTCCCGGCACGAGCGACTTAAAGCTGAACTTGGCGCTTACGTTACAGGCGTGAGAGGGAAGGTCCGGTTATATGCCAATACTTCAGCGATGGCAGAATTTCTGCCCGGCAGGCTCGCAAAGTGGCTTTCAGAACACCCGGATGTGACTATTGAGCTGGAAGAGAGAACCAGTGCGGATATCATTAACAGCATAAGTAATGGTATCGCTGAAGCAGGCCTGGTCTCAGATGCGGTTGACGCCCGTGAACTCACGCTCGAACCCATAGCAGATGACCGGCTTGCCCTGATCGTCCCCGCCACTCACCCGCTTGGACTCAGAGATAGCGCCTCTCTCTCGGACGCGATCAGTGAGCCTTTTATTGGGCTTTACCCCGGCAATGCGCTGCAGGACCACATCAGTGGACACGCTACAAAACTCGGCCACTCACTGACTTATCGCATCAGAATGAGCAGTTTTGAAGGGATTTGCGAGATGGTCAGTAGCGGTATTGGCGTAGCAGTTCTTCCTGTATCCGTAGCTAAACGCTTCAGTAAAAAATTTCATTACCCTGTATTGCCGCTAACCGACCAATGGGCACGGCGACGAATCTGCATTTGCTATAAAACACCGGATTCACTGAGTCCGGCAATGACAGAATTGATCGCTTTTCTCAGAGTAAAGAATTTATAAATATCCCTGATAGGGTAACCCTACTCAGTAAGCCACTACAGTCCCGAGTGGATTCAAGTCATACCCTGTTTAATGTCGTGCAAACTGCGGGCTTCCGCTCCTCGCTCATAGCACTCTGTCGATCTCTGGTGCTCCGTGTCGCTGGCGGCGTTGTGCCAGGAGCGGACTGAAACTTTAAAAAATAAAGAGCGGGCCCTCTTACACATCTAAACATGGGAAAGGTTTGGTTTAAAAGACGTTTTGGTTAAACCATACCTCGATAGTAGGAGGCAATATGCCTCTCCACTTTTTATTGTGGCACACTATCGACGTTTTTAAGTATAGTAGATGTCAGAGGCTGTGATTTTAGTAAGTCACGGGAGATATCTGGATCCGCTATAGCTGTTTTCACTAAACTATCCAATTTATCGAACCATTTCCCATCATTTGTAGAAAACAAATTATGCAGGGCCTCGTTTTTACTCTTGCATTTCCATGATTTGTAATGCTCACTGCAATATTTAGAAGCAGCAGTAAGAATATGCCAACGTAATTTTGAATACTTACCATCAAACCTTTTGTTTGAAATAAGTGCTTTCAATCTATAAAGACAATAACAAGATATATAATAATCATCTTCATTAGCACCAACCGAGAAAACTTCATTAAGTAACTCGCCAGTTAATCGATTAGGATAGCGACTGGAGAGATCTGGTCTCATCATTACAATTGCGGCATATCCTCTAGCTACTTCTCTAACATCAAAAATACGCACTGGTGCTATATTTTCAGAGCTATACTGTCCTTTTCGACGTTCGAAATAAATTCTATTCCCCTCTATGGCACCCTTAGCATTAAAATATTGCTCGAGTTCTCTAAGAGTTTGCAATGTTGAAATAAACTGAGCATCCTCAACTTTAGATTGCTTATTTGTAGCCCGTACTATGTCATCAAGGATAGTTGGCTCTTCTGTTTCAATTAATTTAATCATTAAACTTACTGAGTCGTCAACTTGAGCATCTTTAGCTATAAGTACGTTAGATGTTTGACAGCCATTCACTATCTGAAAATCACGAATGAATATTTCCTGTCCAGCAGGCCTAACGCTAGAAGCAACAATGGTTATACCATTGTTCATTAAACCAAACCTTGCTTTTTTACCGTTATTTTCAAGTGTGTCCGATATTTCCGAGTTCACATCACCATCAACGCCAAGAAAATCTCTAACATTTTCCTCAAAAAGTTTCTTCCTTGGAGTGCCATTTTTATCTTTTAAAATTGAGTCAATAAAACTTCTCGCTTTGACAGTGGCAACATATGCGTTGTTTATATTAGGGGCAGCTGGGAATGGTGCATAGCCAATTGTAGGTAGTTTTGCTTCAACCGGGCCATCAGCTGCTAACCATAGTTCATGAATAACATCCCTGTGAGCCATAAACAAAGAAGTCTCATGAAAATACCCAAGTGCTTTTAAACTTCGCGCGCCTGTTTTAAATGCAGCCTTGATTTCTTTTGCTTGTGTATCAGGCGCAGCGCTAAAAAAGTAAGCATATAGATCAGGTAGTCCATTTTTAATTCTCCCGATATTGGAGAAAATTAAATTAAACATTTCTTTAAAGTCGGCAAGATATTCACTATGTGGTTGCTGAGGTGATGATGAAAGGAAATCACAGATGGAGGATACATAAGAGTCGATTTCTTTTTTATCCCACTTCTCTGATGTCTTAGCTTGAGTGAGAACTATTGATACATGGAATTCTCGGCGTGAATTTTCAAAAATCTCTTGTAGTTCTTGAGTTGAAAATATAGCTCTATCATCCAAAAAAAGCAATGCTCCATCTATACCTGGGTCAGGACCATCATAGACAAGATCACTGGCCTCCACTTTATCACCTGAATACTTTGAAAAGGCACAGTAATTTACAAATGCTTCAAAGTTTTTTGTTTCTTGATACGGAGCACCAAAGGCCCGACAAAATGTATCGAAATAAGACCTGGTAACAAGATGCATTAATTTATCTCCGTTTGAATATCTCATAAAAAATGAGAATTTATCAATAAATATCTTTAATTTATGCAATTTAATCACATTTATCTTGATGCGACAATTAATCCTAGAAAATAATACATTTATTTAAAGGTGTGTCACATTTTCTTATACCCTCAGATCAAAAAATCAAGCATCGTTTTAGGTGTTAATGAATGGCTTTTTCGCTCACAGCAGACCTTCAACTCGGTCAGTCTGTCTGCTCCGTGCCAGAAGCGGACTTGGAAGCGCAGCACAACAGGTCGGAAGCAGACTTGTGAACACAGGTATGCTTGGCTCACTTTGCCCTTGAGTGTCCTTTGGATCAGTTCTGAAGGATATGGGTTAGAATTCACAAAGTGAGAACAATGATTAATTTCCTGCCGACATAAGCTTTCAGATGCCGAGGCAAGTGAATCTGAATGATAAAACGGCCTGGCTTGGTTCGTAGAGGAGGGGGCTACGGTAGTGATATGCGTTCTAACATAATTGAATATATTAGCATTTTTATACAGGTGGTTGAGCAGGGCAGCTTCACCAAAGCTGCTGATATTCTGCAGCTGCACCGGCCCGCAGTGAGTAAAGCGATACAGCAGCTAGAGGACGAACTTGGAGTAAAACTCATCCATCGTACCACCCGCAAGCTGAGTGTTACGACGAAAGGCGACGAGTTTTACCAGCGTGCCAAACACCTTCTGGCTGAAGTTGATGGCATGATGGCCAATTACTCATCAACCTTGCCACCGCGTGGACGGCTCAAGCTTGATGTTCCGCTGGCGCTGGCTCATACCCTCCTTATTCCCTATCTGGCGCAGTTCAAGTCGCTATATCCCGATATTGACGTGGTGTTGGTTTCATCGGATAAAAAAACCGATCTGATCGCCGAAGGCGTGGACTGTGTGGTCCGCCTGGGGGAGCTGCAAGATTCAAGCTTTATTTCCAGACGTCTTGGGGAAATCAGGATGGTCACCTGCGCTGCCCCCGCCTATTTGCAACGGTATGGGAAGCCGGCAACGCTGACAGAACTGGAACAGCACCAGGCAGTTAACTTCTTCAGCGATCACAGTCGTGAGGTGATGGAGTGGAAGTTTATTGAACATGGGGTGGTTGTTTCACTGCGCCCTGCCAGCAGCATGCTGGTAGATAACTCTGATATTCTATTGTCCTGTGCCTTGGCCGGTCTGGGGATTATCCAGGCTTCCAGTGACGCCCTTGCCGCGCATATTGCTTCCGGTGAGCTTGAAGAAATCCTGACGCAGTATCCTTCAGTTTCCAAGCCTGTGTCAGTGATGTATCCGGACAGGCGCTATCTTTCCCCTCAGGTACGTGTCTTTATCGACTGGTTTAGCGAAATTTTTGCCAGCAGAACGGCTGAAACCGACGGATTGTTACCGAATGAATAACACTGAAGTTCCTCCGCAGCTATTTTTACCCAGGTGACAACCACGTAGATTGTTCGCAGATTCATCGGATATGCCTTTCACGCTATCTATTAGGTATATCGCTAACTGACGAGGTCTGTATATGTCGAAAGTTGTTACGTTTAACCGCACCGGTGGCCCGGAGGTTCTTGAGGTTGTTGATGTGGCGGTGCCGGAGCCTGCGGCCGGGGAAATCCAAATCCGCGTACATGCGATTGGCCTTAACCGTGCAGAAATCATGTACCGCAACGGCCAGTATGTTATTGAGCCGGAATTTCCGGCACGTCTTGGTTATGAAGCCGCTGGCGTCGTTCAGGCTGTCGGTGAAAATGTTGAAGGGTTTGCCACAGGGGATTTGGTCAGCGTGATCCCTTCATTTATGTTTAATGAATACGGCATGTACGGCGAACTGGTGAATGCGCCGGTGCACGCTGTTGTGAAGCATCCTGAAAATCTTTCTTTCGAGGAAGCTGCGGCAAGCTGGATGATGTATGTCACCGCTTATGGCGCGCTGGTTGAATATGGCAATCTTCAGGCTGGTCAGAATGTGGTGATCCGCGCAGCATCAAGCAGCGTGGGCCTGGCTGCCATCCAGATAGCTAATATGCTGGGTGCAAAACCCATCGCGCTTACGCGCACCGCCGAAAAAAGCGATATGCTGCTGAAAGCCGGTGCCGCCGCTGTTATTGCCACTGCCGAGCAGGATATGGTGGCTGAAATCACGCGTGCAACAGATGGCGTGGGTGCCCACATTGTTTTTGATCCCGTCGGCGGTCCGGACGTGGCAAAACTGACTCAGGTGATGGCACCGCAGGGTATGTTCTTCCAGTATGGCGCGCTCGACAGTCGCGACCTGCTTGTGCCTGTATTCGACATTCTCGGTAAACATCTTACGCTACGAGGCTATGAGCTGTTCGAAATCACCACCGACGCGGAAAAAATGGCGCGAGCGAAATCCTTCGTCTCACAAGGTTTGCGTTCCGGCAATCTGAAGCCGGTAATCGATAAAACCTTCAGGCTCGAAGATATCGCAGATGCGCATCGCTATATGGAGGCCAATGGCCAGGTCGGTAAAATAATTGTGACTGTTGGATAAAACACTCGCCATGCTCCATTGACGTGAGGATGGGTAGCTCGCTTTAGTATGCGGTTGCTTGAGCACATGGCGTTGGGTGAAAACGGCACATGATTTTTATGCGCCGTTTTTTTAAATATTGGGTATTCCACGGTTTGGTTATGCTCTGCTCCCCGTTAATTTAAATTCGGCCATGTTAGCCACGTCTTAAGCATTTAGGGGAAAGATGCCGAACAGCAAAAAGCCTGAGCGTTTCTGAACCACGTGGCGGTTTTTTGGCTTAAGGCCAATAGGTGATGAACCTTATATAACCTTCAATTTTCTGATTCCCTTCAAACTTCTATTCATTATTTAAGGCCTTTTTTGCCCGTAAAACGGCAGGTTTCGGGGTGTTTGACCTGAAAAGTTGTGACTCGTCCTGCCAAAAAACCTTTCTTCAGCCTGGGTGGGTCCAATTTTTTGACATGCCCCGTACCGCAAAATGGTTTTTTTATCGTCGTTTAACCGTAATAGCCTGTGCTCAGACGAATGCATAGGACACCAGCGATGACGAACGACATTATTTCCAAGGCAAATATTGAGTTGAAAGCCAGGGCACAAAACTGGCGTCACGCCATTCAGCTTGTCGGTGGTTTGCTGACTGAAAATGGTTACACAACCGAAGATTACACCAACGAGATGATCCATGCGGTAGAGACTCTCGGTCCGTATATCGTGGTGGCGCCGGGGATCGCGCTGGCACATTCTCGACCCGCTCCCAGTGTGATTAAAACCGGCCTAAGTCTTGTGACACTGGTGGGGCCTATCAACTTCGGTAGCGAGGAGAACGATCCGGTTGAACTGGTGTTCGGCCTCTGTGCGACCGACAGCAACAGTCACATCCAGATTATTTCGCGGTTGGTGCAATTTCTGGATAACGACGAAAACATCGAATTCTTAAAGCGTTGTACGGACAGCGGCGACGTCTGGCTCGCCATTAATCGCCTTGAAGAAGGAATCTGAAGATGAAAATTGTCTGCGTATGCGGCATGGGGCTTGGGTCAAGTGTGATTGCCAAAATGAACATCGAACAAGTGCTGAAGAAAATGGCGCTTTCCGCCACCGTAGATACCTGCGATTTGGGAAGTGTGCGCAGTGTGCCTGCCGATCTGTATGTCACAACCTGTGAGTTGGCGGCCAGCATGCCTGCCGAGGTACAGAGCAAAACCATTGTGCTGACTAACTTTGTGCGCAAAGTTGAAATTGAAAGCAGCATCGGCGATTACCTCAAAAATCTGGCGTAAAGACCGCATAGAGGGGAACCACGATGAAAGATATTATCGATTTTATTATTTTTCAGTTGCTCGATAAAGCACCGTTATTTCTCGGTATTATTGCGCTGGTCGGGCTGATACTTCAGGGAAAAAAAACCAACGAAGTCGTTGATGGCACGATAAAAACCATCATTGGCCTGTTGGTGCTCACCATCGGGTCAGGCACGTTGTTGAAAACGCTGAGCCCCATTATGGGAAAGCTGAACAGTACGCTCGGTATTCAGGGCGTGTTACCCGCTAACGAGGCGGCATTTGGCGTGGCGATGTTGCACTTGGCCAATGACGTTACCATGACGTTCATTCTTGGCTTTCTGATCCATCTATTCTTCGTCTGGATAATCCCGTTCAAACTCTGCAAAAACGTTTATCTGACGGTTCATATCCAGCTCTTTCTGGCAACCTTTATGGTGGTATCTCTGCCCGGGGTATTGGGATTGTCAGGCTTTCCTCTGATTATCACTGGCGCGGTGCTCTGTGCGCTGTACTGGACGATTACCCCGGCGATTACCCGTGTGCTCGCCCAGCACTTCGTTGGCGATGATCTGACACTGGGTCATCACCAGCAGGTGGGGGCATGGCTGGCAAGCCGTATCGCAAAGGTCTGTGGCGATCCACAGCAGAATGCAGAAGAGATGAAGCTGCCCGGATTCCTGGCGGTGTTCCGTGATAACACCATTTCTCTCTCTTTCTTGATGCCGCTGATTTTTCTCGGTATTGGTCTGGCCGTCGGTGCCGATGGCATTGCTCAACTGAGCGGCAAAACCAACTGGGTTGTCTGGTTGATAATGGAAGGGCTGACTTTTACCGCTGGCGTGGTGATCCTGCTGGTCGGTGTGCGGATGTTTATTGGCTCTATCGTTCCGGCGTTCAAGGGGATTTCTGACCGACTGCTGCCGGATGCGGTACCTGCCCTGGATTGTCCTGCGATGTTTCCTTATTCACCGACAGGCGCAATGCTTGGTTTTATCGCATCGGTTGCTGGCGCGCTGCTGGTGATGGCAGCCACCATTCTTTTCAAGTGTTCGATTATTGTTTTTCCCAGTCCGATCATCATGTTTTTTGATGGCTGCACCATGGGGGTATTTGGCAATAAGTACGGGGGTTACAAAGGTGCGCTGGCGGCAGGCTTGGTCACCAGCATCATCGCTCATGCCGGTATTATTCTGCTCTACCCAATGATGGGGTCTTTGTTTGGTTCCGGACTGATGTTCTCCAATATCGACTTCACCCTCGTCTGGCTGCCGTTGTTGTATCTGCTGAAACTTGTTGGCACCGCGTTTGGCCTGGTGCCATAACTGACATGGAGGTAGCAATGAAAATTCAATTGGCGCTCGATTTACTCGATCATCATCAGGCACTTGATGTGGTGCGTGCGGCAGGGCGGTATGTCGATATTATCGAAGTGGGGACCTCATTGCTGAAACTGTGCGGCATTCAGATCGCGCAAGATATTCGTGCAATCTGTCCGGATAAGCCGCTATTTCTCGATATGAAAATCATTGATGGCCCGGAACGTGAAGCGACACTGATGGCACAATGCACGCCGGAAAATTACTCCATGCTGGCTGTTGCCAGCGATACGGCGGTGAAAAAGGTGCTGGCAATCGCCAAAGAAAATAACGCCATTGTCGTCTTTGATTTGCAGTCTGTACCTAATCCGGTTCAGCGTGCGCAACAGCTCAAAGCACTGGGGGCGACGCATCTCTGTGTGCATAAGAATGCCGATTGCGGTGACAAGCTGGAAGACGCATTCCGCGAGTTTCTCGACGTGCGGAAAGTGACTGAGCTGCCCCTCTCTTTAGCTGGGGGCATCGATCTTCACACCCTGCCGATAATTAAAAAACGACTTAATCCGGCGGTCGCCATTATTGGTGGCGCCATTCTTAATGCGACTGACCGTCGCGAAGCGGCTATTGCCTGCCGGAACATTGCTCATTCCAGCTAAGTGCAAGGAGAAAATATGAGTCATATAAACAAGATTACCCGCGAATCCTGGCTGCAGAATACTTTTCCGGAATGGGGCACCTGGCTGAATGATGAAATCAGCGCTGAAAGCGTCGCGCCGAATTCAGTGGCAATGTGGTGGCTCGGCTGCGTGGGTCTGTGGGTGAAAACCCCTGATAGTGCGAATATCTGTATTGATTTTTGGTGTGGCACGGGCAAGCGTAAAAAGAATCTGCCGAACATGAAGCCGAGCCACCAGATGGCTCGTATGAGTGGTGCGCGTATCGCGCAGCCGAACCTGCGTAACACCGTGTTTGTTCTCGATCCGTTTGCAATCAAACAGATCGACGCGGTATTGGCAACGCATTACCATGCCGATCATATCGATATTAACGTCGCTGCGGCAGTGCTGGAAAACGGCTCTCCAGAGGTACCGTTTATTGGCCCGCAGGCGTGCGTCGATTTGTGGATGCAATGGGGCGTCCCCGCGCGGCGTTGCCGGGTAGTGAAACCGGGCGATACTATAAAAATCAAGGATATGCAGATCGTGGTGCTGGAGTCGTCAGACCGTACCATTCTTATCACCGAACCGCCAAAGCCGCTGGCTGATGAAGGTGCGGCTTTGCCGGATATGGATTTGCGCTCAGTGAACTATCTGCTGAAAACGCCAGGTGGCAACATTTACCATTCAGGCGACTCTCACTATTCCAATCTGTATGCTCAGCATGGCAAGCAGCATAATATCGACGTAGCACTGGGGTCGTTTGGTGAGAATCCCATCGGCATTACCGATAAAATGACCTCCGTGGACATTTTGCGCATGGGTGAGGCGTTGCGCACAAATGTGATAATCCCATTCCACCATGATATTTGGTGCAATATGATGGCGGACACCAACGAAATCCTGACGCTGTTTGAAATGCGCCGTCACCGCCTGCAATACCAGTTTGTACCCTTCATCTGGCAGCCTGGCGGTAAGTTTATCTATCCACAGGATCGCAATCGTCGCGTTTACCAACACCCGCGCGGCTTCGCGGATATTTTCGCAGCGGAAACGGACCTGCCTTTCCCGTCATTCCTGTAAGTTGCTGACAAAGATAGCTGGCACCGTCGGTGCCGGTATTCCAGGAGAGGATATGCAACTCGATCACCTGGCCGTGGAGATACTGAAAAAAGTTGCGACGCAACCCGGCATCCCGCTGAAGACGCTCTGTCAGCGTATTGGTTTGCCTCAGCGTAATTTTTATTATCGGCGTGCGCGGCTTAATGACTGGCTGGTTGCCGAAGGGTTTTCACCCTTACAGTGCGATTCTCATCGCGGCGTGCGCTTAAGTGACGCTGATGCGGAAGACGTATTAGCGAAACTCGGGGTAATCCATACCCGACATTACAGGCTCAGCGCAGAGGAGCGACGCGACAATCTCCTGCTTCATCTTGCTTGTCGGATGTATCCAACCTTCACTCAGCACCTCAGCAAACTCAATGGTGTTAGCCGCAACACCACGCTTGGCGATCTAAAGCGATTAAAAGGGTATCTGTGGCAGCAAAAATTGAATTTGTTGATCGACAAGAAGCGGGGGTATTGCATCGCAGGTTGCGATCTGGCCCTACGTTTGACCGTGCAGCAGATGTTCCAGCACACCTTAAAATACGCTGACCAGCAGGCTGAAAACCGGATAACAAAGACGTTGTTCAGTCATTTGCAGGCGGCGGGGGTGGAGGCTGCTGGTGTTGATAAAACCATCGAGGAACAGCTGTCGCAGGCGGAAAGGCATATTGGTGAAGCGTTCTCTGACAAAGATAAACGTTTATTGCGCTACATGATCATGTTCAGCCTGGTGGATACCCTTAAAGGGCATATCCCGCATTTTACCTTTGAACAAACACGTTTTCTGCGGGGGCAGGTGAGCTGTGAAGTCGCTGCGAGCCTGAATGCCGTATTGGTTCGCACGCTGGAAGTACCTCAGATATCAAACAATACGCTTTTTTTCTCGCTTCTGTTTGCTGCCAGTAAAAAAGTAACACCTCATCAAATCTCCGTTGAGGAAGACATCCGTCTGATGGCTGTCGTAAAGCAGCTGATTCAGCAATTTCAGGCCTTATCGGGTGTTTACTTTCAGGACGTGGCGCTGCTGGAGTCTCGTCTTTTTTCGCATCTGGGGCCGGCGATTTATCGCTGTCTATTTGGCATGGGCAGCGAAAATGCCTTAAGAGACGAAATTTTCCTGCGCTACCCGCTGCTTTTCAGGCTATGTCGGCAGATTATTGTCTGCTTTGAACAGGAGTATCAGGTCGCTTTTGGTGACGATGAGCTGAGCTATATTGTGATAAGTTTTGCCGCCTGGATGGACAGGCGACCAGAGACTGCAGAACAGCACATTTTAATGGTCACCGAGGGCGGGCTCTCTTCAACGGCGATACTTGAAAATCAGCTTCGTAACCTGACCGTGTTACCTGTGCAAATTGAACGCGTGTCAGTCAGCCAGCTAGTGCAACAAGGGATTGGAAGACATATCCGGTTGGTCGTCAGTACCGTTGCGCTGAGCTGTCCGATCCCTGCGAACGTGGGTTTTATTCAGACTCAGCACATGCTGAGCGAAGGTGAGAAACAGCAGTTACGCCTGATGCTGGGGCACAATATCGACGCGACGGGGATCGATGCACTGGTTGAGGCTTTAGTCGCCTGCGCGAGCCGATTTTCTCCACCACAAAAAGAGCAGCTGCATCAGGAATTCAGCAATATCATTAACCAGTTCATTAAGAAACAGCAGCATCGTGCATTGATCTCTTCTCCACGATCAAACGAACGACTCAGCTTTGTAAGCTTTACATCCAGCCAGGCACCCTGGCATCAGCTTATTCGCAAGGCTGCGCAACCGCTCAGAGAGCGAGGTATTATTGATGCGCACTATGTTCGCAATATCGTCAGGCAGATTGAGCGTCAGGGTATTACTACCTATCTGACCCCGGATATTTTGTTGTTGCATGACGCGCCTCCTGCCGGGGTTACCGAGGGGGCGCTCTCATTGCTGAAACTAAAACATCCACTGCATTTTGATTTGCGAGGCGTTACCCTTACGCCGACGATTATCGTGATCCTGGTTCCGACCAACAGTCTTTCGCATATTCCTTTACTGGAAGCGCTTAATTCTTTAATCAGTAACGATAAAGTTATGCAGCACCTGTTGAATGCAAATTCACTTTATGAGTTAGAGCGTTGTATTAATGACAGCGCTGTTTTCTGAGGGTGAAATTTGCAGCAAGGTTGTGTCGAACTCAAGGAGTGCCGGGTTCCGTGCGCGTTTTCTTAATACTACTCCTTCTATAAAAAGAAAAACCTTACCTGAGTCAGATGGAAAACCGAGATCGGCTTGTTGCTGGTGACCGCATGCTGGTATTGCAAACGCAGTTAGTTGGGCGCCGCCGCCTGATAACAGGCTTCCATTTCATCCAGTGCGGACTGATTTTCCAGCCCCCATTGGTACATTTGCTCAATGGGGTCGGCAAAGGTTCTGCCAAGCGGCGTCAGGCGGTAATCGACTTTAGGTGGGATCACGTCATACACATGGCGAGCAATCAATCCTCGCGACTCCAACTCTTTCAGCGTCTGGAACAGCATTTTCTTGGAAATTCCCTGCAAGCTACGTTGTAGTTCGCCGGTACGTGCGCGTTCATCCGGCCAGTGATACAGCGCGTGCAGCACCATAGTGCTCCATTTAACTGAAAAAAGTTCCATCAGGCGGCGCGGCGGTGAGTCCGCATAGAAAAAGAGTTTACCTTCAACCCAGGCTGGCACTGTGCTGTCCTCTGCTTATGGTCACCAAATGGTGACTACTATCAATATAGAACCTTATTACCTATAGTCTGCCCCCTTGAATTAGCCAAAACCAGCACATTCTTGAGGCACTATGAAAATCAATGCATTAGTCGCACATGACGCGGCACAACCTTTAACATCAGGCCAGGTTTCGCTGCGTCCGTTACAAAAGCAGGATGTCAAAATCGAGATCCTCTATTGCGGCGTGTGCCACTCCGATCTGCATATGGCGCGTAACGAATGGGCGGTTAGCCGATATCCACTGGTACCTGGGCATGAGATTGTCGGGCGAGTGGTAGAGGTTGGCGACCAGGCCAGCCATTTTAAACCCGGTGATATCGTCGGTGTGGGCGTGATGGTCGACTCCTGTCGCGAGTGCCATTTCTGCAAACAACAGGAAGAACAGTACTGTGAAGCAGGGTTTACTGCTACCTACAACGGCATTGATAAATACACCGGCGACAGTACCTGGGGCGGCTATGCGCAAAGCGTGATTGTTGATCAGCATTTTGTGGTTTCTGTACCACGAAACCTGTCGCTCGCCGGGGTTGCACCGTTGCTGTGTGCGGGCGTGACCGTATGGTCGCCGCTGCGCCATTTCAACGTCAAGGCCGGCGATCGTGTCGGTGTTGTCGGGCTGGGGGGGTTAGGCCATATGGCAGTGAAGCTGGCCAGTGCGATGGGGGCGGAGGTGACGCTGTTTACGACCTCCCCAGAGAAGGGCAAAGATGCCCGTCGTCTGGGGGCTAAACAGGTGGTGGTGTCGCGCGATGCCGCGCAAATGGCCGCCTGCCAAACCTCGCTGGATTTTATTATTGACTGTGTAGCAGCACCGCACGATCTGGATCCTTATCTGGCCGCGCTAAAAACCAATGGCCGCCTGGTGTTGGTAGGCATTCCGGACCAGCCACACCATTCGCCGAATATTACGCCGATGGTGTTTCGACGTTTAAGCATCAGCGGTTCGTCGATTGGCAGCATGCGGGAAACCCAGGAGATGCTGAACTTCTGCGGCGAGCACAATATTACCGCCGAAATTGAAATGATCGGTGGCGAAGATATCGAGGCTGCCTTTGCCCGTATGCTTAAGGGCGACGTTAAGTACCGCTTTGTGATCGATATGCAGGCTACGCGCTGGTAACGAAGCGTGCAGCGGAGCGTCATGCTTATGTCGTTCTGGGCGGCCGTTTCAGGCCGCCTCGTACCAGGAGCGGAGGTCCATCAAGTCCCTCAGTCAATCGGCAACCGTTTATCGGCGATCTCTGCGCACCGAGAAGCAATGCAATCAGCTAACTTTTGTCCATTTCCTGTCGGAAGCGGACGTTGATGCCTTAGCTCACTCAATCCCCCCCATCCTGCTAACACTGGGTTAGTCAATGTCTTAAGCAAGGTTGAACTTACGTGGTAGATTTATTAGACAAAATGATAAATCGGGGATGATCGATGTTCTATATTTTAGAAGTAAACAAAGGTGATTCTGAGTTAGATTGTCTGGTGGGTGAACTTGATGCTTTTCAACGGGGGCTTTATCCCGACGAAAGTAATCACTGTCTGGACTTTTCTACTGTCAGTGACGATAAACTGCGGTGTGTTATTGCACGAGATGAGAATGGCGTACCGGCTGGTTGTGGCGCTTTATACTTTCAGGATGGTGGTTTTGCTGAGGTGAAGCGGGTCTATATTCGCCCTGAATACAGAGGGCGTAAACTCGGAGAGCAAATCGTTGCCTCCATTGAAAGTCTCGCTTTAGAGCATGGTTGTCATCAATTACGCCTTGAAACAGGTATGCGCCAGCAACCCGCCATAGCGCTGTATCGCCGGTGCGGATATGTGGTTTGTGAGGCCTTTCCCCCTTATAGCGCAGATCCTTTAAGCGTTTTCATGTGCAAGTTCATATAACCAACTTTATGAGATAGGCCCGCCCCTTGATATTACTGGCGTTGTAACGAACCCTATGTTCGCTCCTCGCTCCTCGCTCATGGCAGACCTGACAACCATTCGAACAGCCCTCTTCAAGACCAGGAGCGAGACGTTTAACTTTGTTTCTACACCCGGCCAGCGAAGGATATCCAGCCCTGTTGCGGGCTGGAGATTAGCTTTCCCGCCGGTCAGTTGTCGCAATGACCTGGCACAGCTAACTTAACTTTAGATTTGGAAACGACGCGCATCCCTTCGTTTTCAGAAACCTGCTCAAGTCCAGCACCACCAACAAAAACGCCCATTTTAATGTACTGGCGAACAAAGTAGTTCTTCCCAGACATGACATTGAGGGTCAGATTATTAGGTGAAAATTCGGATTCAGTTCCCAGCGTATGTGGTTGGTTGGTTGATATTTGCTGATAGAAAAAGACTCTGTCGGCTGTTTCACCAAGGCAACGCCCGTCAAGATACACATCCTTTTTTAACGCTTTCCCGGCAAAGCTATCTCTGTACACATAAAGACCGGCTTTGCCTGTTTCTGGGGCCGGGAAAGATTTAGCCGTCGCGTTTTCAGCATTACTGGCCAGAGGAACCGACGCACAACCACCCAGAAGCATTGATGAAAGAATGATTACTGCGAATGTTATTTTATTCATAGAATTCTCATGGAGTTAGGTAACCAGATAAGAATAATCTTATTTCACACCAGTGTCACCAGGGGAAGTATTGCGCACGACGACATCAATGTTCATCTTGACGGTGTAAACGCCCGTTCCTCGCTCTTAGCCGCCCCAAAAGCAAAAAGCCCGCTTAAGTTTCCTTAAGCGGGCTTCTCTAATATGGCTCCTCTGACTGGACTCGAACCAGTGACATACGGATTAACAGTCCGCCGTTCTACCGACTGAACTACAGAGGAATCGTGTGAACGGCCGGAATCATAACGACCTGCCGGGAGCATGTCAAAGGGCGATTACGCATTCTGTGACTGTTTGCTTACAGAATGCGCAATTGCTTGAGTTTTTTGCAGATTTATTGGCTCTTTGGCGGATAGGGCGGCAGCGATCGGCGTGCGGCTGCCGCAATGATCGCCGGTCAGTTGCAGTCGCGCAGCGCCCGTCGCGCTTCTCTCTGCGTGGGCGGGTTTGTCTGCCCGTGAGTTGCATCACACATTTGCTCGCGCAACCCCGCCATGATAGCCAGTTCAAGCTAACTCACTAAAAATACACATAATAGGGACAGGCGGGATGAAAAGAAAAACGTTACTGCTGTGCTTGCCGATGCTGTTCAGCGCCTCGGCGCTGGCCGAGACAGAAGGCTATCAACTGGAACAGGTATTGGTGATGAGCCGCCACAACCTGCGCGCACCGTTGGCCAACAACGGCAGCGTACTGGCGAACGCCACGCCGCAGGCCTGGCCAGCGTGGGATACGCCCGGAGGCCTGCTGACCACCAAGGGCGGGGTGCTGGAAGTGTATATGGGCCATTATTTTAACGCCTGGCTCAAGCAAACCGGCCTGCTGCCAGCGGAGGGCTGCCCGGCGCAAGACAGCGTATACGTTTATGCCAACAGCCTGCAACGCACGGTAGCGACCGCGCAGTTCTTTACCAACGGTGCGTTCCCCGGCTGTGACGTGGCGGTGCATCATCAGGCGAAAATGGGCGAAATGGACCCGACCTTTAACCCGATCATCACCGATAACAGTGAAAAGTTTAACCAGCAGGCGCTAAAAGCGATGAACGCCAAACTGGACTCATTGCAGTTGGACGCCGCCTATCGTCAGTTGGCGAGCATTATCGATTATCAGGATTCTAATGCCTGTAAAACCGACCGCCAGTGCGATTTGACCGCCGAAGCGAGCAAGATGAGCGCGGTGCCGGGCAAGGAGCCGGGGGTAGCGGGGCCGTTAAAGGTGGGCAATTCGCTGGTTGATGCCTTTATGCTGCAATATTACGAAGGTTTCCCGCTGACGCAGGTGGCGTGGGGTAAAGTGACCACGCCTGAGCAGTGGCGCCAACTGGCACAGCTGAAAGACGGTTATCAGGATTCGCTGTTCACCTCATCGGTAGTGGCACAGAACGTCGCCAAACCGCTGCTGACTTACATTGATTCGGCGCTGAATGGCACCGATAAAGCCCATTCGCCGAAATTGACCGTATTGGTCGGCCACGATTCCAACATTGCTTCACTGCTGTCGGCGATGAAGTTCAAGCCGTATCAGTTACCGAACCAATATGAGAAAACGCCAATCGGCGGTAAACTGGTGTTCCAGCGTTGGCATGATGCCAAACAGGATCGGGATTTGCTGAAAATCGAGTACGTCTATCAATCCACCGAACAGCTGCGTAACGCCGACAAACTGACGCTGGAGCACCCGCCGCAGCGCGTGACGCTGGCACTGGAAGGCTGCCCTATCGATAAACAGGGTTATTGCGCCTGGAGCGACTTCAAGAAAACCATGCAAGAGATGTTGTAACGCTGCCTGCCCCTTTCCCCAGCGGGACGGGGGCATTACACTGGGGGCATTGCCCGTTCATCTGGTTTCTACGTGTCTGCCTGTTTCCTTAACGATATTCAATGGCTGAACTTCAGCGATTACCCCGGCCACGCGATCCGCGGCCGTTTCAGCGTGGCCGAGTACCACGACTCCCTGTTTTCCCACTTTGCGGTGCCGTTTCCGGCACATCTGTCTGCGGCAGTGGCCAAGCGGCGGGCGGAGTATCTGGCCGGACGCTGTCTGGCACGGCAGGCATTGGCGCAGTTGGATCATCACGGCGTTATCGTCACTACCGGTGACCATCGTGCCCCGGTCTGGCCGTCGGGCATCGCCGGTGCGCTAAGCCACAATGTTGACACGGTGCTGTGTGCGGTACAGCGGGAACATGGTCTTGGCGGCGTCGGGCTAGATGTCGAAACGCTGATGTCGCAACAGCGCGCAGCGCAACTGTGGCAAGCGATAGTCTCGACGCAAGAGCATGCCTGGCTACAACGCCAGCCGGTAGCCTTTCCTCATTTGCTGACGCTGGTGTTCTCCGCCAAGGAAAGCCTGTTTAAGGCGCTGTATCCGCAGGTGCAGCGTTACTTTGATTTTCTTGATGCGCGTACGGTGGCGGTTGACTGGCAGGCGCAAACGCTGGAGCTGGAATTGCTGACGACGCTGACGGCGCATTGTCCGGCGGGGCGACGATTTAGCGGACAATTCTTGCTTGATGGTGACACTGTAACTACGTTTATTCACTTATAATTCAAATGGATATGTGATTTTTTTACCTGGTGTGTTCGAGACTGGACAACGGTATTTTTAGCGCTAAAATAAGTACTGGATATATAAACAGGTGTTTGGCAATGACGCTCGATCTTTTTGAAGATGCGCTGCCGCCACCGTGGCGTGAAGAGATTGCGCCCGGCGCGGTAGTGCTGCATGGGTTTGTCCGTGACCACGGCCCCGAACTGCTGGCGGCGGTGCAGAGCGTGGTGGCACAGGTGCCATGGCGGCACATGACCACCCCCGGCGGCTATACCATGTCGGTGGCCATGAGCTGGTGCGGCAACGGCTGGACCAGTGACAGCCGTGGCTATCGTTATTCCGCGCGCGACTCGCGCAGCGGCAAACGCTGGCCGCCGATCCCCGACATCCTGATGGCGCTGGCCGACGAAGCCGCGTTGCAGGCCGGTTTTGGCCATTACGTGCCGGATTCCTGTCTGATGAACCGTTACGATCCCGGCAGCAAACTGTCATTGCACCAGGATAAGGACGAGCATGATTTTGGTTCGCCCATCGTCTCGGTGTCGTTGGGGCTACCGGCGGTATTCCAGTTCGGCGGCTTGCAGCGCAGCGATAAAACCCGGCGTATTCCGTTGGCGCATGGCGACGTGGTGGTGTGGGGCGGTCCGTCGCGGCTGTGTTTTCATGGCATTATGCCGGTAAAAGAGGGCTACCACTCGCTGGTGGGGCCGCACCGCATCAACATCACTTTGCGCAAGGCGCTTTAAGCTGCGGCTCCGCTGCCAGGCAGCTGACGATATAATCGATAAACACCCGCAATTTTGCCGGCAGGTGCTGGGTCGGCGCGTACAGTAGCCACAAGCCCCCCTGATAACTGCTAAGAAAATCCCAATCCGCCAGCACCTGAACCACCTCGCCCTTGGCCAGCGCCTGTCGTGCGGTAAAGTACGGCAGACTGCCAATGCCGATATGCTGGCGCACCGCGTCCAGTCGCACCCCGGTGTGATTGGCGGCATAGCGGCCGCCCACCTTGACCGTTACCGTTTTACCGGCGCGGCGGAACTTCCAGCGGGCGTCGTTCGGCGTTTCTCCCAGGTAAATACAGCTGTGCTGCGCCAGATCCTGTGGTTGCTGTGGCGTGCCGTGCTGTGCCAGATAATGCGGCGTGGCGCACAGCAGGTGATCGACGGTCATCAACTGGCGGCCAATCAGGCCCGGAGAGGGTCGATCGGTAATGCGCAGTGCCAGGTCGACCCGGTCGTCAATCAAATCCATATAGCGGTCTTCCAGTCGCAGACGCACGTCGACCTGCGGATAACGTCGCAGAAATTCCGGCATGTGTGGGTGCAGCACAAAGTGGCCAACCGCCTTCGGCACGCTGACGCTGACCAGACCTTCCGGTTCTGCGCTGCCTTGCCCGCAGACCGTCATGGCGGCATTGGCGGCCGCCAGCATCTGCTGGCAATGTTGAAAAACCGCCTCGCCCTGTTCGCTGAGGCGCAGTTTGCGGGTGGTGCGATGCAGCAAACGCAGGTTCAACGCCTGTTCCAGTTTGCTGACGCTGCGGCTGATGGCCGACGGCGTGGCGCCCAGTCGGCGGGCGGCGGCGGAAAAACTGCCGCTTTCCACCACCTGAGCAAACACTGCCATTTCGGCCAGCAGCGGTGAGGTTTGATTTGTGATCACAGCGCAAAAGTCCATTCAGTTGACGACGGATTATCAGTTAATTATGACATGAATATAATAGCGGTATCGTGAAGAAGGAGAAACCAATGACCGAACGACGCTATTACTACAGTGATGACCTGCAGTTGACCGCGCAACTGCTGGCCTGTAACGCGCTGGATGACGGCAATTACGCCGTGGTGCTGGATGCGACCCTGTTCCACCCGCAGGGCGGTGGGCAACCGTCGGACAGCGGCTGGCTGAACGGCGTGCCGCTGTTGCGATTGCAGCAACAGGATGAGCAGGTGCTGCATGTGATCGACCGGCCGCTACCGTTGGGGCCGGTCACGCTGACTATCGACCCAGCGCAGCGCGCGTTGCATGCGCGCTGGCATTCCGCCGGTCATCTGATTGGCGGGCTGGGGGAGCGGCAGGGGTGGCAACCGGTCAAGGCTCACCATTGGCCGGGAGAGGGGCGTATCACCTTTGCACCCGGTAGCGGTGCAAAAACCGTGGAACCGGCGTGGCTGCAAGCCGAACTGGCGCAGTTGATTGCGCGGGATCTGCCGCGCGTGCAGCAGGCGGAAAATGGCATGCGTAAGGTGGGGTTTGGCGAATTGCCGGCCTATGGCTGCGGCGGTACCCATGTGGCTTCGTTGGCGGAGCTGGGGCAGGTGCAGATTACGGCGGTAAAAATGAAGAAAGGCCAACTGGTGGTGCAGTATCATCTTGTCTGAACAGCCGCGATGGGGTTATTTAGCCGACCCGGCATGGCGTAGCAGGGTGCAGAAGCCGCATTGACAGCCGGCAACCGGCTGTGTGCTACAGCTGCCCAAGCTGACCGCTTGCATATCCATGGCGTGAAAACCGTAAAACCGGCCTTCAAAGGCGTTTTCAGCCGAGTTGGTTTGCGCCGGCTGCGGCGCGGCAACCTGCGCCTGAAAGGCCATCGCCTTACCGGCCAGCAGGGTTAACAGCAATGCGCTTAGCTGTGGTTTCATCGTCTGTCCCTCGGTTTTTTTGATACATTATAACAAAATAATCCGCCTGCCAAGCCATCCCGCGGTTCCAGCCCCGCTTGCATGTCGGCAGGGGGCCGGGCGAGAGAGAAAACGCTTACAGCATATGTTCGGTACGGGCGATGATATCGTCTTGGGCGTCTGGTGACAGCGCGGTAAAGAACGCCGAGTAGCCCGCCACGCGCACCACCAGGTCACGATACTGGTCCGGGTGCTGCTTTGCGTCCAGCAGAGTATCACGCGAGACGATGTTATATTGAATATGCCAGCCTTTATGTACCTCAAAGAAGGTGCGCAGCAGCGCCATCAACTTCTGGCGATCGCTGTGGTTATCCAGCGTCGCCGGATTCAGCTTCTGATTCAGCAATACCCCGCCAAGAATAGATCCCGTTTGCAGTTTGCCCACCGAGCCAATCACGGCGGTGGGGCCGAGATGGTCGGTGCCTGACGCCGGGCTTGCACCTTCCGCCAGCGGCGTATGCGCCTTGCGTCCATCCGGCGTGGCCATGGTGGCGGCGCCAAACGGCACGTTGGCGGAAATGGAAGAGGTGCCTGCGTAATAATTGCCGCCGATCGGGCCGCGCCCATAACGCGGATTGTGGTACTGCTTTAACTCATCGATATACGTCTGGTAGGCGCGAACCAGCAGGGCGTCAACGCTGTCTTCGTCATTGCCGTATTTTGGCGCGCCGTTAATCAGACGCTGGCGCAGCTGCTCGTGGCTCAGTCCGTCGAAATCTTGCGCCAGTGCGGTTGCCAACTGCTGCTGTCCAATCGCGCCCTGCTCGAAGACCAGTTTTTTCACCGCTGCCAGGCTGTTGCCGAGGTTGGCGATGCCGACCTGCAAGCCCGATACCCAGTCGTACTTGGCGCCGCCCTGTTTGATGCTCTTCGCACGCTCAATGCAGTCGTCCACCAGCGCGGAACAGAGGATGTCATGCACGTTTTCTTCGAGCATGGTGTCGACCACATACTCAATTTCGATTGATTTGCGGGTGTAGTAGCGGATCTGGTTATCCCAGGCCGTGAGAACCTGGTCAAAATTAACGAAGTTGCCTCTGGAAAGCGCCTTCTCCTGCGGCAGGAACACCTCGCCACTGGTGGCGTCGCGCCCCCCCTCCATCGCAGCCAGCATCACCCGGGCGAAGTTGATAAAGCTCATACCGGTACAGCGGTAGCCCCATTTACCACCGACCGCGGTTTCGATGCAGCCAATAGCGGCATAGTCGTAAGCATCCTGCTTCTCGATGCCCAGTTTGATAAATTCCGGGATAACGATTTCGTCGTTATTGAACGCCGGCATGCCAAAACCGCAGCGGATCACCTGCACGCAGGCGTCGAGGAAGTCGTTACTGATGCCGGCGTGATAGCGCACGCTCAGATTGGGTTGAGTGGAGCGCAGCCGACCGCAGGACTCGAGAATAGCGTAAGAAAGCGGGTTGACCGCATCGATAGCCTGGTCGTTGACCAGCTTCTGGCCGCCGATGGTGACGTTCTGATACAACGGGCTGCCGGCCGAGGCCTTTGAGTGGGAGCCAGAGCGAATTTTATTGACCTCTAGCAGCTTCAGCCAGCAGCTGTGCAGCAGCTCGATGGCCTGCTCACGCTCAAGGGCATGCTCAAGTTCCACGTCGCGGCGATAGTACGGGTAGAGATACTGATCCATGCGGCCAAAGGAGACCGAATGCCCGTTGGACTCAATTTGCAGTATCAACTGGATGAAGTAGCACAGCTGCAGCGCCTGCCAGAAGGTGTTCGGCGGCTGGTGCGCGATAATGTCGCAGTTTTCGGCGATCGCCAGCAGTTCGTCGCGGCGCTTGGCACGGCTTTCTTGCGTCGCCATGCTGCGGGCCAGCGTGGCAAAACGCTGGATATGCTGGCTGACCGCTTGCAGAACGATATCAATCCCTTTGAGAAATTGGTCGCCATGCAGATCGTCCAACACCGTCAGATTGATGCGCGTGCGACGTTCGGTCACTTTTTCACGCAGGCCGTCGAGGCCTTGTTCCAGCAGTAGCGCGAAGTTAACCGCCAGATGCGCGTCGCCGGAGGTCATATTGCCTTCGGCTTTAATAATGCCGGTGGCCAGCAGCGCCTTTTGTTCGTCGGTGAACATGCCATAGCATTTGTCCTGTACCGTCTGCCCCCGCCACCATGGGCAAATCTGGTGCAGCACGCGCTTGTTCTCTTCGCTGACGGCAAAGCCGGCACCGGGCCTGTCGGCCAGATCGTCTATTTCCTTTTCAATCCAACTGACGGTGTATTCCGGGAAAATGGGGGCGGCGCGGACTTCACTGGCCTGGTTGCCGACAATCAACTCGTCGTGCTTGATCCAGATAGTGCGCTGCGCCAGGTGATGCGCCAGCGCCAGCGCGCGACGAAGTGGCATCGGCTTGTCCATATTCTGCTGATAAGCGCTGGTGTAATGCTGCGCTCGCTCGGTGCAGACCGGCGGTTTAACGATATGTACCAGCGCGTTTTTATGCGCCTTGATGCGGTCCGTCAGGGTGTCGAGCTGTAAAGTTGTCATTGTATTATCCTCGTAGGGTCGCGATCAGCCCTTTATCACCCGCGATGCGTTGGGCGAGCGCCAGCAGAGCCGGATCGTCAAGCGGTTTATCAGGAGCGAGATAGGGCAGGCCAAGCAGGGTGTACTTGTTCATACCGAGCGTGTGGTAGGGCAAAAAATGAATGTCGCGAACGTGCAGCACATTGGCGGCAAAATCGACGATCGCTTCAATTGATTCCCGGTCGGCGTTAAAACCGGGGATCAGCGGGACGCGCAGGGTGATCTGTTTTCCTGCGTCGGCAACGCGCCGTAGATTATCCAGTACGCGCTTGGCGGAGCCCTCGGTCCAGTGCAGGAATTTCGCCGCATCAACGTGCTTCAGATCGGCAAGGAACAGATCGATCCACGGCAGTGCCGGTTCGATGTATTTCCACGGCACGTGCAGACAGGTTTCTACGGCAGTGTGAATAGCATGTTGGCGGCTGGCTTTTAGCAAGCGCAGTGTCAGATCCGGGTTCATAAACGGTTCGCCACCGGAGAGTGTCATACCGCCGCCACTGCGGTCATAAAAGGGTTTATCGCGCAGGACGGTAGCCATGATTTCATCGGCGCTTTTCATTTCGCCGCAGACGGTCAGAGCCTGAGTGGGGCAGCAGTCGGTCAGCGCGTTCAGCTGCGCGGGGGCGAGTTTTTCACGCTGGATCACCAGCCCCTCCAGCGTCCGCACGATAACCTCCGGCGCCGCCTGTTGGCAGAGATCGCAGCCAGCAAGACACAGACGGGCGTCATACAGCAGCTCCGCTTCGTGGGCGCGGCTTTCCGGGTTTTGACACCAGCGGCAGCCCAGCGAGCAGCCTTTCATAAACACCACCGTGCGGATGCCAGGGCCGTCATGGGTGGAATAACGCTGAATATTAAAAATCATAATTCACTCCCACGAGTTTCATATGAAGATTAAATAACTTTCTATTGAAATCTAGTTTGACTTTTATCAACTTGGTGACAGGTTGCTGCGTGCGAGTTTTAAACCATGCTGAATCTCACACTTTGAGGACCCGTCACTCTCGTCTTTTAATCCCTGCCGGCCACCCCTCTGAGACTTGATTGTCACCGAGGCTGTTTTGGCCGGTCACCTTGTGCATTTTCTAACAAAGCATTGCCGGATTTGTTCGTTCAATTCCCTGTCGATTTGGTTTGTTATCTAACCCATAACTTCCAGAAATATATAAGGGCGTGGCGAGCATGTTTAATTTTTCTTTCAACAGCTTAACCAGTGGAATGGCGGTGGCTTTGGGGGTGACGCTCAGCGCCAGCCCAGCCTGGGCGGCGGTGCAGGGCGGCACCCTGATTTACCTGGAACAGCAGGCGCATACCACGCTTTATCCGCCTTCCGGCGGTTTTTATCCTAACGGCGGTATCCTCAATCAAATCACCGACAAACTGACCTATCAGAACCCGCAAACGCTGGAGATCGAACCCTGGATCGCGCAATCCTGGAGCAGTAACGCCGATAAAACCGAATACACCTTCAAATTGCGTCCCGGCGTCAGTTTTTCCGACGGTACACCGCTGGACGCTAACGCGGTCGCCAGAAATTTCGACACCTATGGCTTGGGTAACAAACGGCAAAAGCTGCCGGTGTCGGAAGTGATCAACAACTATGACCACAGCGAAGTGATCGACCCACTGACGGTGAAGTTCTATTTCAAACGGCCGTCGCCGGGCTTTCTGCAGGGCACCGCCACCATCGGCTCCGGCCTGGTGGCGCTCAGCACGCTGGCGCGCAGCTATGACCAACTGGGCGACGCCCGCAATATTATCGGTTCCGGCCCCTTTGTGGTCAGCGATGAGAAGCTGGGGCGGGAAGTGAACCTTAGCGTGCGCAAGGATTATCGCTGGGGACCGGTCACACTGGCGCAGCAGGGGCGCGCCAATCTGGATGGCATCAAAGTGATTGTCACCGCTGAGGACAGCGTTCGTATCGGCGCGCTACAGGCCGGACAGGCGGATTTTATTCGCCAGATCCAGGCCTACGACGAAAAGCCCACCCGCGATCGCGGTTTTATCATTTACGCCGCCCCAACGCGCGGCGTCAACGACAGTCTGGCCTTCCGTCCGGATAACCCGTTGGTCAGCGACCTGCGGGTACGCCAGGCGCTGCTGCATGCCACTGACGCCAAACAGATCGTCGAGACGCTATTTTCGCCCAACTACCCGCAGGCCCGCTCGGTGGTAGCCTCGTCCGCTGCCGGTTTTGTCGATCTGTCCGATCGGCTTAATTTCGATCCGGCGCTGGCCAACCGGCTGCTGGATCAGGCCGGCTGGCAAAAGGGCGCCGATGGCCTGCGCGAAAAAGACGGCAAAAAGCTGCGACTGACGGTGTACGAATCCTTGCCGCAGCCGCAGAACAAAGCGGTGCTGCAGCTGGTTTCGCAGCAGTGGCGCAACGTTGGCGCCAGTCTGAATATTCTGGCCGGCGACGCCGGTAGCAAAGTGGCGGACAACCTTGACCCGCAAAAAACGCCGCTGGCGGTGATTGAGGTGGGCCGCGCCGATCCGGACGTGATCAAGAGCCAGTTTTATCCCAGCAACCGCGACGGCCTGCTGCAACAGGGCGGCAGCGGCAAGCACAGCCGTTTCAGCGACGATCGGCTGAACGCATTGCTACTTGGCATTGCTGCCGAAGTCGATGCGGCAAAACGCCTGCAAATCGCCGGCGATGCCCAGCGTTACCTGCTGGATCAGGCGTACGTCATTCCGATTTTTGAAGAGCCGCAGGTGTTTGCCGGTGCACCGTACCTGAAGGGCGTCAGTTTCGAGGCGGTAGGCCGGCCAAGCTTCTACGGCGCATGGCTGGAAAAGCACTAGGGAGGCGACGATGATCAGATATCTCGGTAGTCGGGTTGGACAGGCGCTGTTGGTGCTGTGGGCGGCATTTACCCTGTCTTTTCTGTTGCTGCAGGTGTTGCCGGGCGACGCTGTGCTGATCAAGTTCCAGAATCCGGATATGGGCCTTAGCCCGGCGCAGATCGCCGACATGCGGGCGGCGTATGGCGCCGACGTACCGCTGTGGCAGCAGTACCTGCATACCCTCGGTAACGTGCTGCATGGCGATCTGGGTTATTCGATGCAGGCCGGGGTGCCGGTCACCGCGCTGCTGGCCGCCAACTTGCCAGCCACGCTGCAACTGGCGGTAATCGGCTTTGCCTTGGCGCTGCTGGTGGCGCTGATGCTGGCCTTTGTTTCCCATCTGCCCGGCGCGTCCCGGCTGGCGGCACTGCTGCGTTCGCTGCCGGCGCTGTTTGTCTCGGTGCCGACCTTCTGGCTCGGTATCGCGCTGATTCAATTGTTTTCTTTCCATTTCAAACTGATACCAGTGATCAATCCCACGCAATGGCAGGGACTGATCCTGCCGGTGGTAACGCTGGCGATACCGATTAGCGCGCCGCTGGCGCAGATCCTGATCCGCAGCATCGACAGTGTACAAACGCAGCCGTTCATCGCCGTGGCCCGCGCCAAAGGGGCCAGTCGGCAGCGGGTATTGCTGCACCATGTGGCGCGCAACGCCATGCTGCCGGCGCTGACCATCGCCGGCATGTTGTTTGGCGAGCTGATCGCCGGCGCGCTCATCACTGAAACGGTATTTGGTCGCAGCGGCCTTGGGCAGTTGACACAACAGGCGGTGGAAAATCAGGACGTTGCGGTATTGCAGGCGATGGTACTGCTTTCGGCCGCGGCGTTCGTCACCATCAACCTGTTGGTGGATCTGTTGTTCCCGCTGCTGGATCCACGCTTGAAATCTCACGCAGGAGTGACCGCATGAGCAGTATTTCATTTGAAAAAGAGGTGGTGCCGGAACGCGATCTGACGGTGGTTGAAAGCGAAGGCACGTTGCCGATGCGCCGTTCACGTTCGCGACGCCTTCCGCTGACGCTGGTGCTGGCCTGGGCGGTACTGGCGCTGGTGGCGCTGTGGGCGTTGGCGCCGGGCCTGTTTACCGCCTACAGCGGGACCGACGGCATTGCCGGGGCACAGCGGCTGGCACCGAGCGCCGAACACTGGCTGGGAACCGATCCGCTGGGCCGCGATCTGTACGCGCGCATCGTCTACGGCGCCTCGCAAACCCTGACCGGTGCGCTGGTGGCGGTGGCGCTGGGCGGCGTGGCCGGTACCGCGCTCGGCGTATGCTCCGGGACGCTGGGCGGGGTGGTTGATACTGCGCTGATGCGGCTGGTAGACGTACTGCTGTCGATCCCCGGCCTGTTGCTGGCGCTCAGTGTGATTATGCTGCTGGGGTTTGGCACGGTAAACGCGGCGATCGCGGTGGGCATTACCTCGGTGGCGAACTTTGCCCGGCTGGCGCGGGCGGAAGTGATGCGGGTACGTCACAGCGATTATGTCGAAGCAGCGTATGGCAGCGGTGGCGGCTTCTGGGCGGTGCTGTGGCGGCATATCTTGCCGAACTCGCTGGGACCGGTGATTGCGCTGTCGGCGTTGCAGTTCGGCAGCGCCATTCTGGCGATCGCCACGCTGAGCTTTCTGGGGTATGGCACGCCGCCGCCAACGCCGGAATGGGGACTGCTGATCGCCGAAGGACGCAACTATCTCGCCACCGCCTGGTGGCTGACCACGTTCCCGGGACTGGTGGTGATAGCGGTAGTACTGGCCGCCAACCGTATCAGTCACGCATTGGGGAGAAGACGCCTATGAGTCTGCAAGGAGCATTACAGCGTACGGCGGTACCGCCGGTGCTGGAACTGGATAACGTCTCGATTGCCTATCAGCGGCACGGCGACAGCCGGCGGGTGGTGCATAACGTCTCGTTCGCCATTCGGCCGGGGGAGGTGGTGGCGCTGGTGGGGGAATCAGGCTCCGGCAAAACCACCACCGCGCAGGCGATTATCGGCCTGCTGGCCGACAACGGGCAGCTTGAACAGGGTGCCATCCGCCTGAACGGCGTGGATATCGGCCGCTGGCCCTCGTCGCGCCTCGATGCGCTGCGTGGCGCGCAAATCAGTCTGATCCCACAGGATCCGTCCAGCTCGCTCAATCCGGTGAAAACCATCGGTGCCCAGGTGGCGGAGATCATCAATATTCATCGCCGCCTACCGCGACGACAGCTGCAACAGCGGGTAGTGGAGTTGCTGACCCGCGTCGGTCTGTCGCATCCGGCGCAACGGCTACATCAGTATCCGCATGAGTTGTCCGGCGGCATGAAGCAGCGGGTGTTGATTGCGATCGCCATCGCGTTGCAACCGGCGCTGATTGTGGCCGACGAGCCGACCAGCGCGCTCGACGTCACGGTGCAAAAACGCATCCTCGATTTGATTGACCAGCTGCGTCAGGAGTTCGGCACGGCGGTACTGCTGGTTACCCACGATCTGGGCGTGGCCGCCGAGCGTGCCGACCGATTGCTGGTGTTCCGTGACGGGCGGGTGCAGGAGCAGGGGGCGACCGCCGAGGTGTTGGCTAATCCGCGCAGCGACTATACCCGTCAGTTGTTTGCCGATTTGCCGTCGCTGGGGGGCGCCGCTGCGCCGAGCGTGATTGGCCAGGCGGCAACGGCAATCGAGGTTAAGGGCCTGGTAAAAGACTTCCGTTTCGCCGGGCGCGGCGGCGAGGTGTTTCGCGCGCTGGATAACGTGTCGTTTCGCGTTGCCCAAGGAGCCACCCACGCGCTGGTGGGCGAATCCGGTTCGGGAAAAACCACCCTGGCGCGCTGTCTGCTGGGCTTCCAACGGCCCGATGCCGGGCAGATCGTTATCGACGGGGTGGACATGACGCAGTTGAAGGGGGAGGCGCTGCGCCAGTTCCGCCAACGCATTCAACTGGTGTATCAGAATCCGTTCGGTTCGCTCGATCCTGCCCAGACGCTGTATCAGGTGGTCGAAGAGCCGTTGCTGAATTTCCAACCGATGGCCAAAGCCGAGCGTTATCGCCGGGTGCGCGATCTGTTTGCCAGGGTAGCGTTGCCGGACGATCTGCTGAGCCGCCGGCCGCATGAACTGTCCGGCGGCCAGCGCCAGCGGGTGGCCATTGCCCGTGCGCTGGTATTGCAGCCGCGCGTGCTGGTGCTGGATGAGGCCACGTCGGCGCTGGACGTGACGGTGCAGGCGCAAATCCTGCGTCTGTTACAGCAGTTGCAGCAGGAGCTTGGCCTGACCTATCTGTTTATTTCCCACGATTTGGCGACGGTACGCCAGATATCACACGGCGTTTCGGTGTTGCACCGTGGCCGACAGGTGGATTGCGGCGCTACCGCCGAGCTGTTCGCCATGCCGGGCAGCGACTATACCCGCCGGTTGATCGACGCCATTCCCGGTCAACGTTTTCAGCTACCGCAGCAGATTAAGGATGTGTCATGAGCAGTAAAAGACTGGGATTCTTCACCCGTTTGCTCGATCAGGGCAGCGCGCAGCAGCGTTACCGTCTGGCAACCGAACAGATCGTGCATGCCGAGCGTGCCGGATTCGACAGCGCCTGGGTGGCGCAACACCATTTTCACCAGGATGAGGGCGGACTGCCGTCGCCGCTGGTGTTTCTGGCGCAGCTGGCGGCAAAAACGCGCCACATCCGGCTTGGTACTGGCGTAATCACTCTGCCGATGGAGTCGGCGATCCGCGTGGCGGAAGACACCGCCGTGCTGGATCTGTTGTCCGACGGCCGGCTGGAGGTTGGCGTTGCGGCGGGGGGCACGCCGACCTCGTTTGCGGCGTTTGGCCTGGAGGCCGAACAGCGCAACGCGGCGTTTGCCGCCAATTTGCACAGCCTGTTGCAGGCGTGGCGCGGCGCCCCATTGGGCAGCGACGACAATCGCCTTTACCCGGCAGCGCCGCAGTTGGCGCAGCGCGTGTGGCAGGCCACCTTTTCGGTGGCCGGCGGCGAGCGTGCTGGCAAGGCCGGCCATGGGTTGATGCTGTCGCGCACCCAGCCACGGCCGGCCGATGCGCTGGATCTGCCGCTGGATGCGCTGCAAAACCCGATTATCGACGCCTATCTGGCGGCGCTGCCCGCGGGGGTGACGCCGCGCATCATGGGGTCGCGCAGCGTATTTGTCTGTGACGACAGCGCCCGGGCGCGCGATTTTGCCGCCCAGGGGCTGAGCCGCGGGCTGGAACGCCTGCGCGCCGCCGGCCATCAACCTGCCGATGAAACGCTGGACGGGTTGATCCGCGCGTTTGACGTGCATCTGGGCACGCCGCAGCAGGTGATTGACTCGTTGCAACAGGACAGCGCGCTGGCCCGCGTCACCGATTTGGCGTTTCAGGTGCACTCCATCGATCCGCCACACCCGTATATTTTGCGTTCGATCGAGTTGATCGCGCGCCATGTCGCACCGGCACTCGGCTGGCAACCGCGTCATCCGGCCGCGGCCGCTCACCATCACGCAGAGGAAAATGTATGACCGACACCCATGATCTGCTGGCTACGCTGACTGATATCGACAGTGACTCGGCACTGGCGCAGGCACGTGCGACGCGTCAGGCCGCCGGCGAGGCGATTCAATCCAGTTATCACGCGCTGTTCCATGCCGCAGCGGATGACGAACTCCCACGCGCCGAGCGATTATTGCTGGCACAGCGCGTCAGCGAATGGCACGGCGTCCACGCGCTGGCGGCGCACTATGGCGATGCATTGCGGCAGACGGCGCAACGCCCGCAGGAAAATGCCGAACGGCTGCGTGCCGCGCTGGATCACGCCGAGCGGCTGGCATTCACGCCGGCGCAGGCCGAACCTCAGCACCTGCAGGGGTTGCAACAGGCTGGCTGGTCGCTGGCGGCGATCGTCACGCTGTCGCAGTTGATCGCCTTCGTCAGTTTCCAAAGTCGTTTGCTGTACGGCTACCGGTTGTTGGCGGGAAAGGCGGTGAACGCCGTCGGCGGGGCGCCGGTGCGTGCCGCAGCATGGCGCACCGAGCGCCGTACCCATGGCGGCCGTCAGGCGCCGCTGGCCTTTACCCGCCAGGAGTTGGAGTGGGAACCCTGGATTGCCGCCAAACC
>Ga0308157_10000694_pt1 | contig 94721 bp, 87 predicted proteins | sample PhyBR1_FD_201035 | JGI IMG/M metagenome (GOLD analysis project Ga0308157, IMG submission 201035) | Phyllosphere microbial communities from UC Gill Tract Community Farm, Albany, California, United States - DLSLB.R1 | ecosystem: Host-associated > Plants > Phyllosphere > Unclassified | place: USA...
ACATGGGAGCCCAGATTCGGGTCTACCGCCAGAAGATCGGATCGACCAAGTCGATGCGCAAGATCTTCAAGGCGATGGAACTGATCGCTGCATCCCGCATTGGTAAGGCACGTACGCGTGTCGCGGCATCACTGCCATACGCCAATGCGATTACCCGTGCAGTAACCGCCGTCTCGTCCCAGGCCGATGTCGAGCATCCACTGACCACCGAGCCGGCGCAGGTACGCCGCGCCGCGGTCTTGGTGATGACCTCGGACCGAGGACTTGCCGGGTCCTACTCCGCCAGCGTTCTGAAGCAGGCAGAGCACCTTGTCGAACTTCTCCGTGAAGAAGGCAAAGAAGTCAAGACCTACTTGGTCGGCCGTAAGGCTCAGGCTTACTTTGATTTCCGTTCACGAGAGTACGCACGAGTGTGGACCGGAGAAACTGATTCTCCGCGTTTCGAAACCGCACGCGAGCTGCGCGACGTTCTCCTAGAGGACTTCGACACCGATTATGAAGAGGGTGGCGTAGAAGAAATTCACGTCGTTTACACCCAGTTCAAGTCGATGGTCACGCAGGAACCGACGGTCATCCGTCTGTTGCCGTTGGAGGTTGTCGAGGATGAATCCGAGACTCCAACCGACGAGCTTTTGCCACTGTACGAGTTTGAGCCATCGGCGGAAGAAGTGCTTGACGCACTGCTTCCACGCTACATCGAGTCCCGCTTGTTCAACGCCCAGCTGCAGTCCGCAGCCTCGGAGCTTGCTGCACGTCAGCGCGCGATGAAGGCTGCAGGCGACAACGCCGGCGAACTGATCAAGAAGTACACACGATTGCTCAACAATGCCCGTCAGGCTGAAATCACCCAGGAGCTATCGGAAATTATTGCCGGCGCAGACGCGCTGAACAGCTAATTCCCCCTAGTTCCGACCAGACAAGAAGTGAGAAAGATGACTGCCCAACTCAACGAGCAGGTTACCGCAGGGGCCATCGGTCGCATCGCGCGCGTGACTGGCCCGGTCGTGGACGTCGAGTTCCCAGCCGACGCACTGCCTGCTATCTACAACGCACTGACCGCTGAGCTGACCCTCAACGGCGAAACCAAGAAGATCACCTTCGAAACCAGCCAGCACCTCGGTGAAGGCCTAGTTCGTGCGGTATCGCTTCAGGCCACCGACGGCCTGGTCCGCGGTACCTCCGTGACCGACACCGGCGCTGCTATCTCCGTCCCAGTAGGCGACGGCGTTAAGGGCCACATCTTCAACGTATTGGGCGACGCCCTGGACGTTGATAACTCGGAGATTCAGGTCACCGAGCGTTGGCCAATCCACCGTCAGCCACCTAAGTTCTCCGAACTTGAAGGCTCGACCGAAATGCTGGAAACCGGCATCAAGTCGATCGACCTTCTCACCCCATACATCAAGGGTGGAAAGATCGGCCTGTTCGGCGGCGCTGGCGTTGGCAAGACCGTTCTGATCCAGGAAATGATCACCCGTGTTGCACGTAACTTCGGTGGTACTTCGGTATTCGCTGGTGTTGGCGAGCGTACCCGTGAGGGTAACGACCTTTGGGTCGAAATGGATGAGGCTAACGTTCTGAAGGACACCGCCTTGGTGTTCGGTCAGATGGATGAGCCACCTGGAACCCGTCTGCGCGTGGCACTGTCGGCACTGACCATGGCGGAATACTTCCGCGATGTTCAGAACCAGGACGTGCTGCTGTTCATCGACAACATCTTCCGCTTCACCCAGGCCGGTTCCGAGGTGTCGACCCTACTGGGCCGTATGCCTTCCGCCGTGGGTTACCAGCCGAACTTGGCCGATGAAATGGGTCTGCTTCAGGAACGAATCACCTCGACTAAGGGCCGCTCGATCACCTCGATGCAGGCTGTTTACGTCCCGGCCGATGACTACACTGACCCGGCTCCAGCAGCAACCTTCGCTCACTTGGATGCAACCACCGAACTGTCGCGTGAAATCGCGTCGCGTGGTCTGTACCCAGCGATCGATCCGCTGACTTCGACCTCGCGCATCCTTGATCCGCAGTACATCGGCCAGGCTCACTACGATGTTGCCATCCGTGTGAAGGCTATTCTGCAGAAGAACAAGGAACTGCAGGACATCATCGCGATCCTGGGTATCGACGAACTGGGCGAAGAGGACAAGATCGTCGTTGCTCGCGCACGTCGTATCCAGCAGTTCCTTTCGCAGAACACCTACACCGCAAAGCAGTTCACCGGTGTTGAGGGTTCGACCGTGTCGATCAAGGACACCATCGAAGGCTTCAAGGCTATTTGCGATGGCGACTTGGACCACATTGCAGAGCAGGCGTTCTTTAACATCGGCGGTCTTGACGACGTCGAGCGCCAGTGGGCCGAAATCCAGAAGGCTAGCTAGTTATGGCTGAGCTTCAGGTCGAAATCGTCGCGGCGGATCACTTCGTGTGGTCCGGCGCTGCGAAGCTGGTCAAGGCTCGCTCGGTAGACGGCGAGATCGGCGTATTGCCTGGTCACGTTCCGATGCTTTCGGTGCTTGCCGCTGGGGACCTGGAAATCGATCCAGTGTCCGAGTCACGCTTCTCGGTTCAGGTTGACGGTGGATTCTTCTCCGTTGAATCTGACCGCGTCGTGATCGTTGCTGACAACGCTGTGCTTGGTACCGCAGCGTAGGCGATGAATTGTTTGAGATAACCGCACCAGTTCTAATCGCTCTGCTGATCTTGATCGGCATTGCAATGTTCTTTGGCGCCATGGCTGTGCGCCGCATTCAATTGCGGCGCACGCTGGGCACCTTTGATGCCTCCATTCAAACGCCTCAGGGCAAATGGATGATGGTCATCGGCCGCTACGGCGGCGGACATATAGATCTGTTGCGGTTTTTCTCTGTTTCGCCGGTACCACGGTTCCAACTGAACCGACGGGGTTTGGATATTTCCGGAACCCGGCGAGCCACCGATGATGAATCCTCACGCATCCCGCCAGGATTTATTATCGTGATGCTCACCAGAAACGGGGAAGAGCTACTGCTAGCCATGGACTACCGTGACTACACTGGTTTTTCGGCATGGCTTGAAGCCGGGCCGATTGCCGGAAGCTGGCAGATCTAAAACTTGATACGAAGAAGCCACCGTGAACCAAGGCTCACGGTGGCTTTCACGTATCCTCAATCAGTGGATCTGCCTAGAGGTAGTCGCCCTTTCGGATGCTCTGGGCAAGTTGCAGATGAGAATCTAAGATTAGTGCGTCCGCAGCAAATCCATAATGCAGTGACCCAACTTCATCGGCCAGACCGATGAGCGAGGCTGGAATGCTGGTCGCAGAAGTTACTGCCTGCACCAGTGGAACACCGGCGGCCACGGTGTGCTGAAGAATTTCAAGCAAGGTACTGGTGCCACCGGCCAATGAATCATCTTTTGCCAGCCGGGCCTGACCTTCTACCACGTTCACGTCTTGAGGACCCAGCGTATAGGCGCCATCTTGCAGGCCGGTGGCAGCCATGGAGTCGCTGACGAGCAGAATATTGTTCGCACCCACCAGGCGGTATACCAACCGAACTGTATCGGGGGATAGATGCACTGAGTCAGCGATCAGTTCCACAAAGGCATTGTGGTTCGCGGCTTCCTCAAGGCAGGCGGCAACCGGACCCGGTTCCCGGTGGTGCAGGGATGGCATGGCATTGAACAGGTGAGTGACAGTGGGGCGTTCGGTGAAGCCATCCACCCCAGCGCTACGCAGTTCTTCGCGGGCGAATCGCAGCGAATCGGCGGCCACCTGGGCACTGGCGTTGGTATGGCCCAGGGAAGGGACTACACCGTGGGAGACGAGCTGTTCGATGAGATCTTCACTGCCTGGCAATTCTGGTGCGTAGGTCATGGTGCGCAACTGACCGCGGCTGGCAGCGACCAACTGTGAGACCAACTCTGGATCCGGGTCGCGAAGTGAAAATGGGTCTTGGGCGCCACAACGCTGAGAGGATAGGAACGGGCCTTCAGCGTGGATTCCAGCAATCTTGCCACTTTCAGCAAACTCCGCCAGTATCTCCGCGGAGGCAACCATGGCATCCGGTTCGGCAGTGACTAAGGATGCGAGCAGCGTTGTGGTTCCACTACGGTGTAAAAATTCAAGGGCATCGGTGATGGTTGCATGATCAGGGGCGGAGAAATCTGCACCCATGGCGCCGTGGCAGTGCAAATCAACAAGGCCTGGGATGATGATCGACCCGGCGTCGAGCTTGCGGACCTCGTAGTCTGCCGAATCAGGCAGGGCGGTGAAGTCATCAACGTTTCCAGCGAATCTGATGCGGTCACCGTCAACGGCCAACACGCCGTCAGTCACCTCAAGTCCATCGGAAACTAGGGTGGCGAAAAGTGCATAGCGCGTTGTAGTCATGTTCCCAGCTTAGAAGAGAGATTGCATCTAGTCACCGGCTTGAAGACAAATGAATTTCTGCAAATCGACTTGGGGCAGTTTAGTCAGCGTTTTCGGGGTGTGCAGCGAGTTGTCGCAGGGTTTGCATCGCTGTAGGGCTCTGGACGGTCTCTGGCTGTGCCTCACGCACGTTGCGAGCAGTCTGTCGGCCTTGTGCAACGTTGCCGAAACTCTGCTTGAGCGAGCGGTAGACCCGCCGGAACATGCGGTAGAGCAAGAATCCAATGACTATGGCGAGAATACCTAGCAGCGCAGCGAGGACCGGTAGCAGTACTGCAGCAAAGACAAGAACGAGGGCACCAAAATCTTCGATGAGGCTACGCACCCACTGCGTGAGCGGTTCCGGGACGACATTGCTTGCCGCGGTCACCGAAGATTTGCCCAAGCTCACGCTCAGGGCCGAACCGCCTCCGAGCAGCCCGGTGAGCACCGCCACTTCAACACTGGAATTGGCCCCTAGACCTACGCCCACCAGGGCGCCGAAAATCGGGCGCAGCCACGCGGAAACGGTTTCCATAGACAGATTCAGAAAAGGGATCTTATCTAGGCCGGCTTCACCAATGGCAAGCACCGCACAGATTCCTAGGACCCAAGGGTTAGACAGGCTCTGGGGGATCTGGTTGGCCGTTGTTGCCAGCCAATCGGGAGCGGTATCAGGGATCAGAAGCCCGGCCAGCCCCAATGCCAAAACAGTGAAATAGGGTCGAAGGCCTGCGGCAGAGCCGCTACCAATGGCCATAAGTGAAGCGGTCAGCGGATCCACAGTTCCTCCTGAATCGGACTACTGATCTATTGCAGCACCAGAATCAGGTGTTGGTGCAAAATACAGTAGCAGTGAATCGAACTTGAGGGGATAGGGAGATTAGAACAGGCGACCGGCCGAGTCATCGACACCACGCATGGCATCATAATCTAAAGTGAGGCAACGGATTCCGCGGTCCTCTGCCAAGGTGCGGGCCTGTGGCTTAATCTGCTGGGCTGCAAAGATTCCGGTCACCGGGCGTAGCAGGGGATCACGATTGAGCAGTTCGAGATAACGAGTTAGCTGTTCAACACCGTCAATGTCGCCGCGGCGCTTAAGCTCGACTGCCACGGTTGCGCCTTGATGATCGCGGGCAAGGATATCGACCGGACCAATCGGGGTCATATATTCGCGCCGGATAAGCTTATGACCCTCTCCGAGCAGTTCAATTTGCTCGGCCAGCAATCGCTGCAGGTCTGCCTCAACGCCATCTTTGATCAGCCCTGGATCGGTGCCAAGAATGTGCGCCGAGTCGTGCTCGAAGCTATGGAAGTTGATGGTTAACTTATCATCGGTCTTCGCGCTGGACACGGTCCACGTGGCGATTGCACCCATAGCCGCTGCATCTTCATCGGGTTCAATCTCGTGAAGAGTTAATGGGGGATTCATCCAGTTTAATGGCTTGTAACTACCACCATCTGAGTGGATGAGCACCGAGCCGTCGGCCTTGACCATCACCAGACGAGTCGCCAACGGGAGGTGGGCACGAAGACGGCCCTCATAATCTACTGAACACTTTGCAACCACTAAACGCACCTCACACACTTTACTAGGTGGTTGCGTAAAGAGCTGGGAGATACGGCATGATTAATGACATGCCTCGTTCAAATCGACCTCGCCGCCCTAAGAGCTCACGTGTGAACAAGGCGCGGAATTATAACGAAGAATCAGAGTATGAAGCTGGCAGTGATGATTGGCTGCAGAAAGCCCGCTTTGGTGTGGTTCGCCTGCAAGATGCGCCCGACGGCCAATGGCACGTACGCCAAATTTCACCGATGAATGCCAGCAAGGTTTACACCTGCCCGGGATGTAACCGACAGATCGGCGTTGGGGTAGGGCATCTGGTGGCGTGGCGAGCGGACCATTGGTCTGGTGATGACGCCGCAGCCAACGCCAGACGACACTGGCATCCGCATTGCTGGGATACCCGCTCATATCGTTATTAGGACTTCATCTCGGCGGTGAAAGTCAGGATTAACGCCGGTCCTGTCGTGCGATAAATACTTCGCGTAATAGGATCATGGCGCTGGCCGCCACCGGGATAGCCATCAACGCACCGGTCACACCCGCCAGAGTTCCACCCGCAATCACGGAGATCACCGCAACGGCACCTGGCACCGCAACGGCTCGACGCATGATGCGTGGGGAGACGAAATAGGCTTCAACCTGCAGGTAGCCGAAGTAGCACACCGCATAAATCACCGCGGTTTGCCAACCCAGTGACAAAGTCACCAAGGTGACCAGAATGCCGGCGATCACTCCACCGACCAACGGGATGAAGGCTAGAACCGCGACGAGCAAGGTCAGCAAGGCAGTGAATGGGACGCCCAGAATTGTCATCAATAGCAGTGCCACCAGCGCATTGAGTATCGCCACGGTGGCCTGACCCATTACGTAGTTACCCACCGAACGAGTAATGCGTTCGGCCAATTCGGTCACGCGTTCACGCTTGGAACGTGGGGCAAGGCGCAACGAGAAGCCCATCATGCCGGGTAATGACGCCAGGAAGTAAATGGCCAACACCAAAACGATCAGCACACCGAACATGGATTGCGCGACCGTTTGCGACACGCCGAGAACGCCACCAAAAACGTTGGTGACGGCGCCCGAGTCACCAAAGAAACGATCCACCTCTTCGGTAATTCTTTCGGTGAGCGCGTACTGGGTGTCGATGTCCTGCACCCACTGTGTGTTCAAAAAATCGGCCACTATCTCAGGTGCCCGGGCAATGAACGTGGAGATTTGATTGACCAAGGTAGGGATGATCAAAGCCATGAAGCCGCCAAAAATTAGCAACAACCCCACCATGGTGGCCACAACAGCCAGTGGCCGCGAGAGCCCCTTACGAACCAAGAATCGAACCACTGGATCTAGACCCAGAGCGATAAACAGGGCAATGGCGATCCATGTGAGCAAGGAGCCAACATTGGCCAGGACATAGTAGCCGCCAAGGGCCAAACCCACGCCAATAGTGGCAAGGAAGCCCATGGAGATCGGATGAAGCATAGGGAAAGGATCAAAGACCTCATCCGAATGGTGCTCTGGTTCCTCGCCCAATGCCGCGGCGCGCGCAGGAACATTAAAGAATTTGTTCAGCGTTGTGCCAAACCGTTGCAACAGGCCGCTTGGCGCCGATAGCGCTTGCGTCGGCAAAGTAGCGGAGTCACTCTGGGCGGAAGGACCGTGAGTCTGTGGTTCGGGCGTTGATGATTCTGCACCGGATTGTGGCGCGTTAGTGGCTTCGTCGCTCCTGCGAGGATCACGACGTTCTTCCGGCTGATCTGGCTCCATGGCACTGAGCATATCGCGGGTTCGGCACGATTTTGTGCTTCAAGACACCGAGTGCAATACCTCATGAGTCACTTCACAACCAAAGAACGGAACCATGATCGCGCCGGACTCGTTAGACTTGGGACAGAACTGCTGTGAGACGTAGGCGAATAGGTGAACTCGTGCGAAAAGTAATCTCCGTGATCGCGATGCTTCTGGGGGCCGCGGCCCTTGTTGTAGGCATCGGACAGAAGACCTTTTGGGCCCCGCCCGAAACGGTCACCGCTTCAATGCCGCAATTGGACGGTGAGGCGCCGCTGACATTGATCGAACCATCGATCGATGACTCTAATCTTGACCCCATTGATCTAGTTATCAAGAGCAAAGGTGAATTCACCGCGTCTCTCGGCCGTAGCTACGATGTTGACGCTTGGGTAGATAAGGCAGCGCACGTGTCGCTGACCGGTATCGATACCGAGAACCACAAGATGATCGCCGAATACGTCAAGGGCGACGCGCAGGTTCCAAACCCTGCTGGCGATGACATCTTCTTCGATTCCCAGAAGGCCGATGGCACCATGACCTACCGTTGGACTGCTCCAGATTCCGGTGATTGGTCGCTACTTTTGGCTGCTGACGGAAAGGACGCCGCTCCCGTGGATATTTCCGTAACCTACGCTAACGACGACGCGATGCCATTCGCCTTGCCGCTGATCATTGCCGGCGCCTTGTTGCTAGTCTTCGGACTGGCCCTGCTGGTCATGCGCCCGAACAAGCCAAAGACCAAGGGTGGTAACACTCAGCACTCGGTAGCAGCCGCTGCCGTTGTTGCCCTGGCGATTTCCGGGGTGACCCTGCCAATGCAGCCATCGGATGATGCCAGCGCGTCACCTTCGGAGTCTGCTTCCAAGTCCGCCGATGCTAGCTCCAGCCCAGCAGCTTCGCAGTCTGCTGATGAATCTGCCCCAACTTCAAGCAGCGCGAAGGAAACTACCCAGTTCCCAGTGCTGACCGAAGAACAGCTGAAGAACGTCCTAGCGGATGTTCAGAAGCAGGTGGAAGCCGCCGATGAGAAGAACGATGCGAAGGCCTTGGAATCTCGCGCCGCTGGAGCGTTCAAGTACCTTCGTGGGCAGCGCTATGACATGCTCAAGAAGAAGTTCCGCGTGGATAAGCCACAGACCTTGAACACCCAGGTTTTGCGCTCGGCAGCGGTGCCTAACGCAAGTGAGGCAAAGTTCCCTCGTGTAATCTCCGTTGTCACTGCCAAGGACAACGATGCTAATACCCTTCCACAGGCTTTGACCTTGGTACAGAAGAGCGCGCGCGAAAACTATAAGGTCGTCTTTGCCGGACAGATGCTGCCTAGCTCTTCCTTCCCAGGTATCGCCGTTGGTGACCCAGCAACCAAGCAGCTGACCGCCAATGCCAAGGATCTACTGCTTTCCCCAGAAAAGGCACTGGATGCCTTAGGTGATGTGTTGACCAACGAGAAGTCGAAGCAGGCCGATAAGTTTGCTGATTCCGATTTCATCAAGGCTATCCACGCAGCTCAGAAGACCGAGTCCAAGGACGCCAATGAGGCCGATGTGAGTTACAAGCGCTCGGTCACCAAGACCGACACGTACGCTGTTTCCACCCCAGATGGCGGAGCAATTGTTGCAGGCAAGCTGGAGAACAAGGCATTGTTCGAACGCACCAAGGATGCTGATCCGCTCAAGAGCTCGGATAAGCTCACCCAGCAATTGTTGGGTAAGAATGAATCCACTGGCAATGTGGAGAGCACCTATGCCGAACCGGTGATGTTCTACATTCCAGCTGCCGATTCCGACGATAAGATCCAGCTGATCTCGGCTGACCAGGTCCTGCTCAGCGTGAAAGAAGTTGACTAGTACCCATGACACAAGAGAACATCCCATCGACTCGTGGCGCGGTGGACCTGTCGGCACTGGCTAACCAGGCACCGCAGGTCACCGATAGCCCGGCCCCAACCGCTGCCAGTTGGACCACCAAGTTAGATGAAGCGGCATTCCAGCAATTTGTGGGCCTGTCCCAAAGTGTTGCCGCCATCGTCTCCTTGGGTTCGCCTCGTGTGCAAGTATCGGCCGATCTTGACGCAACGCTGACCCGTTTAGTTGATGCCAAGGACGGTAAGTTTGTTCTTGGTTTGGTTGACGCAGAAACTTACCCGCAGATTGCTCAGGCTTTCCAAGCCCAGCAAATCCCGATGGTTGTTGCGTTGGTCAAGGGTCAGCCAGTGCCACTGTTCCAAGGCCCTGCCGCCGAAGAACAAATCAGTCAGCTCCTGGTACAGCTTGAGCAGTTGGCTATCCAGCAGGGATTGACCGGCACGGTTCCTCCGTTCTCCGGCACGCCAACGCAGACCGAGCCAGCGCTGCCTCCATTGCATCAGAAGGCTGTCGACGCCATCGATGCGGGAGACTACGCTGCGGCTGAAGCTGCGTACCATGAAGCGTTAAATGAAAAGCCCAACGATCACGAAGCTCAGATTGGCATCTATCAGGTTCGTTTGCTCTCACGTACGCAGAATCTGGATCTGAACAAGTCCCGCGAACTGGCTGCACAGAATCCCGAGGATCTTGCTGCCCAGTTGGACGTGGCTGATCTAGATGTCATCGGTGGGCACGTGGAAGACGCGTTTGCACGCTTAGTTTCACTCATTGCGCGCTTGGCCGACGATGAGCGTGAGCGCGTTCGCCGTCGTCTCATTGGGCTCTATGCAGTGGTCGGTAATACTGATCCGCGCGTGGCTGCGTCCCGCCAGAAATTGGCGCGCGTACTGTTCTAAATCACGGCTATCAAGCGCCGCGGTCCAAGATAAGGAACTTCCGGACCGTGGCGCTTTGTCGTATCCAAGGGTAATTCCAAAGGATGATGCTTACTGACTTGGGCTATTGCTACGCTGAAGAAATGAATCAGATCGCACTTGATATCCGCGGCCTCGCCAAACAATTTGGTCCCAAAGTTGCAGTAGACAATGTCAGCTTGGAGGTGCCCACCGGTTCTTTTTATGGATTGGTCGGGCCCAATGGCGCAGGTAAAACAACGATGCTGTCTATGGCCACCGGTCTACTTCGACCGGACGCAGGTCAAGCACTGGTCAATGGCCTAGATATCTGGGCGCAGCCACAGGCCGCCAAGTCCACTTTGGGCGTACTCGCCGACGGTGTTCGACAATTTGACCGGCTCACCGGACGACAGCTGGTGACCTATTCCGGGTTGTTGCGGGGCATGGAGCGAGCCGAGGTGACCGAACGCACCGAGGACCTCCTTCGAGTGATGGACTTGTCCAACGACGGCGACAAGCTGGTGGTGGACTATTCGGCCGGTATGACCAAGAAAATCTCGCTGGCCACCGCGATGATCCATTCGCCCAAGCTTTTGGTCCTTGATGAACCGTTCGAGGCCGTAGACCCAGTCTCCGCAGCGAACATTCGAGACATTCTCAACGACTACGTGGCCTACGGTGGTACCGTGATCGTTTCCTCGCACGTGATGGATTTGGTACAGCGCATGTGTACGCACGTGGCAGTCATTGCCGGTGGTGTGCTTAAGGCACAGGGCTCGGTGGATGAAGTACGTGGCGACATGAGCCTTGAGGATCGATTCGTAGATCTTGTCGGCGGACGCGGAAACAATGAAGGGTTGTCATGGTTGCGCACATCCTCAAACTAAAACTCAGACTCCTGGGCAACGGTTTTAAGCGTTCCACTGGACAACTGATCGGTGTAATCATCGGTGGCGTGTACGCCTTAGGGATGATCGTCATGCTCACCTTGGCCGCTTTCTATTCGGCGGGGCAAACGCAGAACGCTGCCGAACTGAGCATCGTACTTGCCTCGGTGGTGGTACTGGGTTGGGCGATCGTTCCACCGCTGTTGACCGGCGTGGATCTTACCCTTGAACCTTCTCGCTTTGTGCACTTTGGGATCTCACAAAAGATTCTGGCTCCAGCCTTGGTGCTCTCCGGGTTTATCTCCTTGCCAGCCATTCTGACCATCATTGGTTTGCTCGGCGGAACTCTACTCTGGCGTTTTGAAGCTGGGCCGATGGTGGCGGCGGTACTTGCCGCACTGGTCACCGCGGCAATGGCAGTGCTCGTATGTCAGTACCTGACTATTCTCTCCACCGCATTGCGGGCTAAGCGACGATTCCGCGAATTGACCTTCGCGCTGTTGTTCCTGGTGCTGATCTGCTTTGGACCGATCATCTCTTCAGTGGCCGGTGCTGCGCAGAGCATGACGGACTGGCTCTCGCCACTGAGCAATGTACTGTCCTACACGCCATTTGGAGCTGCCGCGGCACTACCGGGAGCTTTATCCGAGTCAAACTTCGCGAAGTTCGCCGTCTGTCTGCTACTCGCCGTGATATACCTCGGCGGTCTGTACTTCTTGGTGGCTAGGGCTACAGCGGAGGCCACCGTGACCCCACCACCAGAACAACGCGCGGCGAAACAAAGTGGTTTGGGCTTTTTCAAGTTTGTGCCCGCAACTCCTACGGGCGCTGTGACGGCGCGTGCGCTCACCTACTGGTTCAAAGATCCGCGCTATGCCATCGGTGTGCTGATGGTACCGGTGCTTCCCCTGATTTTCTGGTTCACCGGCAATCAGTCCGGCGATTACACCATGATGTATTTGATTGGCCCGTTGATTGGCATCCTGCTGGGATTCTCCATTTCGGCAGATATTTCCTATGACAACACCGCTTTTGCGTTGCATGTTCTCACCGGTGTTCAGGGCAGGGCGGACCGGGCTGGGCGAGCCTTTGCTTGTTTTGCGCTGTCGATCATTCCGGTGCTGCTGGCCTCCATTTTGCCCGGAGCAATAGCGGGAGAAACCTGGCGGATCGCTGGCGATCTGGGAATCTCCTTGGCCGCCTTGCTCATCGCTTTGGGCGTCTCTTCACTGGCCTCGGCCCGGTATATTTACGCGGTTCCTTTGCCGGGGGACAACCCGATGAAAACTCCTCCGGGTAACGGAATGCGCGTGGCGCTGACCCAGCTCGGGACCATTGGTTCTATGGCCATCTTGCTATTGCCGGTCCTGATTCCATACTTGATGGGGTGGTTTCAGAAGTCGCAGGCTCTGGGCCTGATTGCCTTGGCCGTCGGTCTTGTTGAAGGCATCGGATTGCTGGTCCTTGGAATTATCCTTGGTGGCAAGTGGTACGAAAAGCGTGCACCGGAACTGATGCAAGCGGTTATGGTGAACAAATAGCAGCATCTGCTCCACACGACACGGGAACATCACCGTCAAGCTTTTTGGTTGATGATCCCGTGTCGTTTTTTGATGTTAAAACCCGGTGAATTATGCCTCGTGCTGTGGGTGTAGATCGGGCAGGTGACAGCCGGTTACCGCAAGTTTTGGCTCGGGCGTGTGGAGAAGCTCCCATGGTTGACCGACCCATTGTGAGTTCAAAACGTATTAGACTTGATGGCATGGTGGAACAGTCTGAAGAAACCCGTGGCGGCACAGCAACGATCGAACGTACCGAGACAACCCAGAGTGTCGAGGCCGGGGATCATGAGCGTTTTGCGCACTACGTCCAGAAGGAAAAGATCATGGAATCGGCGCTGTCCGGTGAACCAGTGATCGCGTTGTGTGGCAAGGTCTGGACTCCGGGCCGAGACCCCAAGAAATTCCCGGTATGCCCTGAGTGCAAGGAAGTTTACGAATCCTTGATGGGGTAGTGCCCAAGATTTATTAGCACTACTTCACACACAGCACGCGGCCGGGAAAAGGTATATGACCGAGACACTTTTTGACTTTGGTGACAAGCTTCCACTGGAAGACAAACTCCCTTTAGCGTATCCGGAACGTACTGCCTGGGGCACCGGCCCCAAGCTTCGTGCGTGGCAGGCAGAAGCCCTAGCCCAGTACTTTGAGACTGAACCCAAAGACTTCATGGCAGTGGCAACCCCTGGTGCAGGTAAAACCACCTTCGCACTGCGACTTGCTAAGGTTTTGATTGACTCGGGCAAGATCAACCGCATGATCGTTGTCGCACCGACCGACCACCTGAAAAAGCAGTGGGCGGATGCGGCAGCACGCGTGGGCATTGCCTTGGATCCGAACTACAAGAACTCTGACGGGCGCCACGGCTCGCACTACATGGGTGTGGTTGTCACCTATGCCCAAGTATCGCTGAAGCCAGCGGTACACCGTGCCAAGACCGAGGGCGGTCGGACCCTGGTCATCATGGATGAGGTTCACCACGCAGGTGATGCCCTTTCTTGGGGCGATGGCATTCGCGAAGCCTTTGAACCTGCCGCACGCCGTCTGGCGTTGACCGGTACTCCGTTCCGTTCCGACGCTGCTCCGATTCCCTTCGTTCAGTACGTAGATGAAGGCGACGGGATTCGACGTTCCAAAGCCGACTACACCTACGGCTACGGTAACGCGCTGGCCGACCATGTGGTTCGTCCCGTGCTCTTCATGGCTTACTCGGGCAATATGCGTTGGCGCACCGCGGCCGGCGAAGAGATGGAAGCTAACCTTGGTGAAGGATTCACCAAAGACATCACCGCCCATGCCTGGCGCACCGCGCTAGACCCGCACGGCGACTGGATCCCTTCGGTGTTACAAGCCGCTGATCGACGCTTGTCAGAAGTTCGCCGTACCGTGAAGGATGCTGGCGGCCTGATCATCGCGACCGATCATGAAGACGCGCGTGGCTATGCCGCTCAGTTGGAAGCGATTTGTGGTGAAAAGGTCACCACCATTCTTTCTGATGATCCCAAAGCCTCGCAGAAAATTGACGACTTCTCGGAATCTGATTCACGGTGGATGGTTGCGGTGCGCATGGTATCTGAAGGCGTGGACGTGCCGCGTCTGTGCGTTGGCGTATATGCCACAAGTACCTCAACCCCATTGTTCTTCGCGCAGGCCGTCGGACGCTTCGTGCGTAGCCGTAAACGCGGAGAAGTTGCCAGCGTTTTCCTTCCTTCGGTGCCCATTTTGATGGCCCTGGCCAACGAGATGGAAGTTGAGCGCGACCATGCCTTGGACCGTGAAGGCTCCAAGGACGAAGATGGCCTTGACGACTCGCTGCTTGAAGCGGCCAATAAGGAAGACAAGGCTAGCGACGATCTTGTTCGCAGCAAGTTTGAAGCGCTGAACTCACAAGCGTCCTTTGATCGTGTGCTCTTTGACGGTGGTGAATTTGGTACCGGCGCCGACATCGGTAGCGATGAGGAACTTGGCTTCCTTGGTATTCCGGGCCTACTGGACACCGATCAGGTCTCCGAACTGTTGCGCAAGCAGCAGAACAAGCAAATCAGCAAGGGCGCCTCAAAGCCTGAACCGGTCTCGGATCACCGGCGAATGATGGAGTTGCGGACCAAGCTGTCCAAGAACGTTTCTGCCTGGGCAGCGCGAACCGGAACACCGCACGGACAGATTCACAATAAGCTGCGTAGCGTGTGTGGCGGACCGGCTGTGCCACAAGCCACCGCGGATCAGCTGCAAGCTCGGATCGACAAATTGCAAGATTGGTTTGTCGGACGCAAATAGTTGGAAATGCTGAGGTAAGTGCCATAATTCAGGCATGCCCAGTATTGACCTTTTGCCAGCCGCTCGGGTGCATCGTAGGGATCGCGTCCGGGCGGTTGCGTCCTATCTGGCCATAGCCCTTGGCTTGGTTAGTCTCTTAGCTCCACTGTTTGTTCATCTGGCAGGGTTGGTGCCGGCGCTGTTTTCCGGACCGTTGGCCACGTTCCCACCGTTTTTGTACCAGCTGTCGCGCATCTATATCATTTTCGGGGCCTTTGGCCTTTTTGTGCTAGCGAAGTATCTGCGGTCGGGCAATCGGTTGGCTTGGGGCGGATCGATCATATGGTTGCTGCTGATCGCACTTTTTCACTCAGGAAAATCTATCGACTGGCCGGTGGCAGTGCTCAGCGTTGCTGCATCCATTTGGCTGGGGCTGAATAGGCCGGCATTTCCAGTTATGCCGAGCAAAGTGCAGATTCGACGGGCGCTGTGGGTAGCTTTGGGTGTAACGGTTGTGGCAACTTCGATTGTCATCGGCCATTTGATCCATCATCTTCGTGCCGAGTCTTTGAGCTTGGGCGATGGACTGTCGATGATGTTCGGCTCGCTTAGCGGCGAACTGCATGAACGCGGCAATCATCCGCGCATAGATGTCCTTGCGGCGTACCTCTTTGGTCTGCTGTGGTGGGCGGGGTCTTATTGGTACGAGGCGACTCACTCGCGCACTGTGGGAGCAGGGGAGCATCTAGAAAATCGTGAGCGTGCTCGAAAAATCATTCAACGCCATGGTGGCGGAACCTTGGACTATTTTGGACTGCGCGATGACAAGGAATGGTTCTTTCTCAAAGACTCCGTGGTGGCCTATGGCGTTCGCGGCTCAGGCTGTCTAGTCTCCCCAGACCCTATTGGTCCAGTTGAACAGCGTGAAGAAATCTGGGAAGAATTCATGCTCTGGGCCGAGCGTCGAGGACTTGCGGTGAGCGTGTTGGGCGCGGGAGCCGACTGGCTTGAAATTTATAAAAATTCGGGGTTGCGTACCGTCTATCTTGGCGATGAAGCCATCGTGGATGCTCAGCGATTCTCGTTGGCCGGCAAGAAGTCAAAGTCGTTGCGTCAAGGACACGCCCGTCTACTTCGTGCCGGATACCGGGTCGAACATGTTGATCCGCTGCTTCTGAGTGATGTGATGCGACAACGACTTGAGCAGATCACTACAGAAAGCCGGCACGGGGAAGTCGAACGTGGCTTCTCTATGACGTTATCCAGGCTTTTTGATCCAGCGGATCAAGGACTGCTGCTCTCTATCGCCATCGATGCAAACGATGTTGCCCAGGGATTTATTCAATGGACACCGGCAGCAGCTGTTAATGGGTGGTCCTTGGATGTTATGCGTCGTAGTACCGCCGAGGATGTTCCCGGTGGCCTGATGGATCTACTCATCATCGAAATGATTGCCAAGATGGTCCGTGACGGGCAACGTGGTCTGGGTTTGAACTTTGCGGTGCTGCGCGAAGCAGTAGAAGAAGACAGCCAAGCATCAAGATTTGAAAAAATCGTCGCCAAACAGGCCTCAAAACATGCTCAGGTGGCCTCCTTGTGGAAGTTCAATGCCAAATATGATCCCGAGTGGCAACCCCGCTATTCGGCCGTGGGGTCAATGGACCTCTGGCTGGCCCAAGCCCTACAAATGGCTCAAGCTGAGGGAATCACAGAGTTTCCTAACCTGCCGACTTTGCCGGTACGCGGTTCGCGTAGCGAAGCCGGGCGACGCTAATGTTTCCCTACCTCATCGCGGCAGTGCTTGCCAGTGTGGGCTATGGAACCGCATCGGTGCTTGAAGCGCTGGCGGCGCGAAAAGCCACCGGAACCAAGATCTACATCCATCCGCTCTACCTGATTGGTTTGGGACTCGACGCGGTGGCATGGATCTGTTCTTTGGTGGCCTTACAACACCTCACGCTCTTTACGGTTCAAGCGATAGTTGCTAGTTCGCTGCTCGTGACGATTTTCTTGGCCCGCAAGGCATTTTCCACACCGATGCGCTCGGCCACGTGGGCCGCAATGGGGCTCATGGTCGCAGGATTGGTGCTCCTGGCCCTATCCACCGGGGCACAGCGGCCATCTTCGACGCCGGCTTCATTGGAGCTGGTGCTCATTGGCGCGTTGGTCATCATCGGTGGGGGAGTTCTGGTGGGGCATCGGTGGTTTTCTCCCATGGTGCTCTCCGTGCTTGCGGGTCTGGCCGCCAGCGTGGCGGCCTTGGCAGGACGAGGACTTCAGCTACCTGTCCACTGGTGGATGTTGATTGCTTCACCGATGATCTGGGTAGTAGTACTCAGCGGTGCGTTAGCGATGATTGGGTACACCCGTGCGCTGGAAACTGGCGCTGTTTCGGCGGTAACGGCGGTGTTCACAGCAGTTGAAGTGATTATCCCGGGGCTGATTGGGATGCTGGTATTTGGGGATGCTGCCCGGCCTGGATGGGAAGTAGCCAAGTTCGTTGCGCTGGCTCTAGCCATCGGGGCAGTGCTGTGGCTGGCCGGACAACCAGGAGCTGTGCCTGATTCCTCCGCGAAATACCCTGTCGATTCTGATTCAAAGCAGTTAGGCCAATGAGCACGCGAAGAAGACTCTATTCACGACTGATCGATGGGGCAGCATTGATCTATTCTTCGGGGATCCTCAGCGAAGCATTGCTCGGTTGGAAATTAGATCCGCGGTTCACGTTGCTCTCAGAATTAGCAGCGAAAGACCGGGAACACCGTCGGATTTTTCAATCCAGTGACTTGATCGCTGGCAGCTTGTTTGTGGCAGCCGGTGCAACAGCGCCGGCCCATGCCCCGGTCTTGCTTAGAACGTGTCTGAAGATTTTTGGTATTGCCACCATCGCTGATGCACTGAGTCCATTGGATTACCCGATTTCACATGATCACTTACGGCCAGAAGCCCAAGGGTACCCCGGTCACAGGACGCTGAGTCACTACTCTCATTACCTGACCACCACCGTGGCAGGTGTGGCAGCAACGGGGGTGTGCCTTCACGACTGGCAAGCACATCGTTTCCAGAAAGGATCACTACGCAAATTCGCCGGCCCAGCGGTTATCGCGGCGCAAGTTGCCGGAATCGCAAGCTTGTCTTCTGAAAAACTGTTGCCCGGCGCGGTGCAAAGGATCCAAACACTGGGATTCACCTTGCTTTGTTGGGAAATCGCTCGGCACGATAAACAAGTGGCACGTTAGTGATTTATCCGGTCATAGGTTAGAACCCTCACTCCCGCATCGAGGCGGACCTCGTGGGTAGGGCGGAATTCGTGGAATGCAAAGGGGCCATTAAATAGTGGAATGCCAGCTCCGATGATCGAAGGGTTCAGTTTCAGCACAAGTCTGTCGATCTCCGGTAGCAGGCTGTGGGCCAGCGTGCCACCTCCCACGAGCCACAAGTCTTTACCCTGCTCGGCTTTTAGCTCGCGTACACGTTGTAGACCATGATCAGTAACGACTTCAATATCATCGCCAACACTGCCCAGAGACTTCGAGAAGACAAGATGTCGAAGATGCGGGTAGGCATCGCGCAGGCCAGCGACGACGCCTATTTCGTAAGAATTACGACCTTCTAGAACGGTGTCAAAATGTTCACCTGGGGCAGTAATTCCCATGGCTGCACGAGCCGGTGCCGGCAATGTTTCTGGGTAGTGCTCAACAATAAATTTGATGAGGTCTTCGGTGATGGGGAAGAACTCGGAGTCACTGGGGTCCGAGGAGTCTGGGGAAGCGATGAAGCCATCTAGGGTGACGGCAACGTAGTAAACGAGCTTTCTCATATCCAGTCCATTCATCAACCAGCAAATCGTGCACCTAGCATGTCAGGCGAGCCACAGTCGGTCAATGATGATTGGAGCTGTGGATTAGTTGCAGCTCACGAGGCTAACGCCGGCAGCGCGTAATTCGTCATGAAGTGCTGGCACATTCTCTATGCTGACCGCTGCGGTGAGCTCTGTTATCACGGTGGTGCCAAAACCCTCGGAGACAGCGTCCAAAGCGGTGGCACGAACGCAATGATCTGCGGCGAGACCAACTACATCCACGGAATCAATGTGGTGCGAGCGCAGCCACGAGGCCAGCAACAAACCTGATTCATCGCCTAGATCTGCAGTGGTGTTCAGCTCGCGAGCCTCAAAACCAGAGTATGCCGCGGCGAAACGCCCCTTGGCGAAGTGCGCGTCGCACTCAAGCTCAGCAATCAGCGGGTGTAAGGTCGCGCCGTGTGTGCCGGCCACACAATGAACCGGCCACGAATCAATAAAATCTGAGTGATCTGAGAAATGATCTCCAGGTGCTATATGCCAATCTTGGGTCGTGATCACGGCCGAGTAGTTACCTCTCCGCGAAGTAACCCACTGGACAATCGCCTCGGCCACCGCGTTACCGCCAGCCACGGCCAGAGCACCGCCCTCACAAAAATCAGGCTGTAGATCAATGATCAAAAGTGCTCGGCTCATGACTGGCTCCTCAGGCGATAATTTAGGACTGAACCATAACGGTTGGAATCACTGGCTCGCCACGCTGCAACTTGCGCGCAACACCAGGTAGCTCCTGAATCGAGGCGTGATGGCGCTTGGTGGCCAGCTCGACCCCGGACGCTCCAATGTAGGACTGATCAATTTCACCATTGACCACCAATGGAACCACTAGTTCTCGTTCTGGGCCACCGGTGGTGTGAGCAGTCGTGGAGACAACCTCAGCTATGGCGCGCTCTCTTTCATTGAGCTGGCGAACCGCATGCTTGCGACCTCCGACGCTGGCCTTATTTGCTGCGGCCTTGGCCACCGGAATCCAGCTACCCGCATCGTCCTGGCGCGCAACTAACTTGTAGACCATAGATGCGGTCGGGTGTCCCGAACCGGTCACTAGGGCAGTACCAACGCCGTAGGAATCAACCGGTGCGCTCGCCAAGGCAGCAATGGCGTACTCGTCGAGATCCGAGGTCACAGTGATCTTGGTGTTCCAGTTGCCCAGATCATCAAGTAGCTTGCGAACCCAGCCAGCCTGCTGAACTAGGTCACCGGAATCCAGACGTACACCGCCCAGTTCCGGTCCAGCCACCTCAACAGCGGTACGCACACCGTTTTCCACATCATAGGTATCCACCAGCAAGATGGTGTCCTTACCCAAGGAAGCGACCTGAGCTTCAAAGGCAGCACGCTCTGAATCATGAAGCAAAGTAAAAGAGTGTGCCGAGGTGCCCACGGTCTTTAGCCCATAGCGTGCCCCTGCCTCCAAATTTGAGGTTGAGGTGAAACCGGCAATCATCGCTGCACGGGCGGCCGCCACGGCCGATTCTTCATGGGTGCGTCGTGAACCCATTTCGATGCAAGGGCGCTCGCCGGCGGCAGCGATCATGCGCGAGGCAGCCGAGGCGATGGCGGAATCATGGTTCATGATCGAGAGCAGGTAGGTCTCAATGACACAAGCCTCGGCGAAGGTCGATTCGACGGTCAGTAGCGGAGAGTTAGGGAAGTACAGCTCGCCTTCGGCATAGCCGGAAATGTTGCCCGAAAAACGGTAGTTCTCCAGATATTTGATGGTGGCGGCGTTCACTACTTTGTGATCGCTGAGGTAACGCAGTTGCTCATCGTCAAAGTGGAAATTGGCCAGACCTTCGAGCAGTCGCCCGGTACCACTGACTACGCCATAGCGTCGACCCTCGGGCAGGCGCCGTGCGAATGCTTCAAACACGGATGGGCGGTGGGCCGCACCGGACTCGAGCGCTGCCTGAAGCATGGTCAGCTCGTAGTGGTCGGTGAAGAGGCTGGTGCGCATGGGACGCTCCTGAGGATCGAAAAGGGTCAACGGGGCCGCAAGTAGTAGTAGCGACCGGTTTTACTGTATAACGGCTCACGCTCAAGGTGATATTTACCGTGTCCTGCGTGGCGTTGGCGATCCGCGCGTAAAATGGAACTTATGACCGCTATGCCCGATGTACTTCCTGAAATTGACACCGCCACGACCAATGAAAAGCCATGGCGCTTGATTGTGTGGAATGACCCGGTGAACTTGATGAACTACGTGTCATATGTGTTCCGTTCCTACTTTGGCTTCTCTAAGGAAAAGGCTGAGCAGCTCATGTTGCAGGTGCACCATGACGGTTTCTGCACGGTACGTAGCGGCAGCCGGGAGGCCATCGAATCGGATGTGCAGGCAATGCATGGCTATGGTCTGAATGCGACCATGACTCAGGGGGCATAAGCGTGGCCAAGGCCTTCAAATACGGTGCCCACGGCATTAGCGGCACCTTGCATTCGCCCGAACGAAAAATCTTGCGTGAACTGTTTAACGATGTCATCGTGATGCTCGAAGAACGAGCCGAGGTACATCAACTTCCCGAAGACATTGATCCTTTATACGCGTTGACCGGGATGCGTCCAGAGTCAATGGATCTGCCCGAGGTATCCGATCCGGCCCTGGCTCGTCTGCTCCCAGACGCCAGCGATGATGCTGTGGTTGCTGCCGAGCATCGACGGTTAACCGAATCGGATCTGATCACCCAAAAGATCGGCGCTTTGCGCGAAGCAGCCTTCTTGATGGAAAACGACAAGATTGTCCTGCAAAAGCCCAGTGCGCAACGGTTCGCTCAGGCGCTGAATGATGTTCGTCTTGTCCTCTCTGAACGTCTGGAAATCCGTAACGAAGATGATGCGGCCAGGGTCGCCGAAGTTCTTGATGCGGCCGAGGTGCAGACCCCCGATGAATACTTGGCCTTGGTTTATAACTTGGTCTCGTGGATCCAAGATACTTTGATGAGCGCACTGATGGATGCGGAGCTTTAATCGATGAACTCATATTTTGCTACTGGTCAGGTTTCGGCTCCCGACTCTGATACCCCCATCGGGATTTTTGACTCGGGTGTTGGTGGGCTGACCGTAGCTCGCGCGATTATCGACCAGCTTCCAGGTGAGTCGCTTATCTATGTCGGAGATACCGCGAACTCACCCTATGGACCATTGCCGATTGCGCAAGTACGCGCCAACGCGCTGGGCGTCATGGACGAGTTGGTTGATGCCGGTGTAAAACTTTTGGTGATCGCTTGTAACTCAGCGTCATCGGCCGTCCTGCGTGATGCACGTGAACGTTACACCGCACGCTATGGAATCCCGGTGGTTGAAGTCATTCAGCCAGCGGTGCGCCGCGCAGTGGCCGGAACCAAAAATGGCAAGATCGGCATCATCGGTACTCAGGCTACGGTCGGCTCCCGTGCCTATGAAGATGCATTTGCTGCGGCCCCGGACCTCCAGGTGACCTCGGTGGCCTGTCCTCGATTTGTTGAGTTCGTGGAGTCAGGTATTACCGCCGGCCCAGAACTGTTGGAGATCGCTCAAGAGTATCTGGCACCATTGCAAGCCGCCGAGGTAGATACGCTGATTTTGGGCTGTACTCACTATCCGCTGCTCACCGGTGTGATCTCCTATGTCATGGGCGATGGCGTCACTTTAGTTTCTAGCGCCGAAGAAACGGCTAAGGACGCATTCCGCGCGTTGACCCGTCATTCGCTGGTTCGTGAAGACGGCAACCCGGCGAGTCATGAGTTCCTTGCCACAGGCAACGCTGATAGTTTTGGTGTACTGGCTCGCCGTTTCCTCGGACCTGAGGTGTTGCAGGTGCGCCACGTGGACCACGTAGCCGCCCATTACCCGACCGGCGCCATTGCGCGGATCACTCCGCAGATGATTGCCGCGTCGAAAGCGAGAAACGAATGAAGCTGACCATCATTGGATGCACCGGTTCGTTCCCGGGACCGGGTTCGCCTGCGTCCTGCTACCTCGTGTCTGCCTTTGATGGCACCCGTGACTGGAAGATCCTTTTGGATTTGGGGTCCGGGGCTTTAGGCGTTTTGCAACGCTACACAGATATCAAAGACATCGATGGGATCATGATTTCCCATCTACATCCGGACCACTGCATGGATTTGTGCGGTATGCACGTGGCAATCCGTTGGGATCCCAACGGCTGGGGTCGAGACCGCATGCTGGTTCACGGGCCCAAGGCCACCGCCGAACGAATCGAGACAGCGTACTCGTTGCCCGATGGTGACACCATGGCTAAGGATTATGACTTCCAGGTCTGGACCCCTTACAAGCCAGTTAATATCGGCCCGTTTACGATCACACCGGTCCCGGTACGTCACCCAATTGAAGAAGCCTACGCCCTGCGCGTGGAAGCTACCGAGCCTGGCCCGGATGGTCAAATGCTCACCAGTGTGCTGACCTACTCCGGTGATACCGACACCTGCGAATCACTGGTTGAAGCGGCCAAAGACGCTGACATGTTCCTGTGCGAAGCTGCCTTTGAAGAGGGCCGCGACGATGCCATTGATGGTGTGCACCTCACTGGCAAACGTGCCGGAGAAATGGCTACGGCAGCCGGAGCAGAGCGTATGTTACTTACGCACATCCCGGTGTGGACCGACATTAACAAAGTTGTTGAAGAAGCCAAGGAGACCTACGACGGCGGTATCGCCGTGGCAGTTTCTGGTGTGACCTACGGTGTGTACTCGGGCAGTTTGAAAGAGGAGAAAGACCCGACCCTGTTTAAGGGGGAGCGCGGTACCGACTATCTGACAACGCCGACCGGAACGTTGCCAACGATCAAGTACGAAAAAACTCGCAAGTTCCCGTTGCTCAAGCGTAAAAAGTAACGACACAATTGAATTCAGAGCACCGTACGATGAGAGTTTCTTTTCTCGCGGTGCTCTTGTGTTTTGTCTGGCGAGGTGTATTTCACCGCAACTCTTTGGACGCCGGCTCAAGAACGGCGCCCCAGCGTGGTTAGGATGGAGATATGACTTTACGTGCTGACGGCCGAGGAGCCGCGCAACTTCGAGATATCACCATTACCCGCGGCTGGTCCGCTCAGGCCGAAGGTTCGGCGCTGATTGAATTCGGCAATACCCGAGTACTATGCACCGCATCCTTCACCGAAGGTGTGCCACGCTGGCTTAAGGGTCAAGGTACCGGCTGGGTCACCGCAGAATACGCAATGCTGCCACGCGCAACCAACACCCGTAACTCCCGTGAATCGGTCAAGGGCAAGCTCTCTGGACGTACCCACGAGATCTCCCGCCTGATCGGTCGCTCCCTGCGTGCGGTAGTCGACACCAAGGCACTGGGCGAAAACACCATCGTGCTTGACTGCGATGTCCTGCAGGCCGATGGCGGAACCCGCACCGCTGCGATCACCGGTGCTTATGTTGCACTGGCTGAAGCGCTCTCGTGGGCTCGCTCCGAAGGCATCGTCAAGGCCAATGCCCAGGTACTGACCGACTCGGTGGCCGCCATCTCTGTTGGCATCATCGATGGAACCCCAATGCTGGACCTTCCCTACGAAGAAGACGTTCGCGCAGAAACCGACATGAATGTTGTTGTCACCGGTTCCGGCGACTTTGTTGAGGTTCAAGGCACCGCTGAAGGTGCGCCGTTCAAGCGCGAAGAACTTGACGCCTTGCTGGACCTAGCACTGGGTGGAACCAATGAACTCGCTCAGATTCAGCGCGAAACTCTGAAGAACGCCAAATGAGCGAACCAGTTCTAGTTCTAGCCTCGCATAATCAAGGAAAACTGCGGGAACTACGCGAACTACTGCGCGGGACAGTTCCCGGACTTGATGTTGATACGCAGGTCATTGACGCTGCCACTGCAGGTGCCAAAGATCCGGTGGAAGATCAAGTAACTTTCCAAGGCAATGCGCTGAAGAAAGCGCGTGAGATCTCCGCTTCCACAGGATTGATCGCGCTCGCCGATGATTCGGGACTGAGCGTTGATGTTCTAGGCGGAGCACCCGGAATCTTCTCGGCGCGTTGGTCCGGGGTACACGGCAACGACGAAGCGAACATTGATCTGTTGTTGGCGCAGTTAGGGGACATTGCAGCCGAGCACCGCCAGGCTCAGTTTGTGTGTGCTGCCGCGTTGGCCACCCCTGAAGGTCAGGAGCATGTTGAACTGGGCAAAGTCGAGGGCGTGCTTCGCAGCGAACGTGCTGGCGAGCATGGTTTCGGCTACGACCCGATCTTTGAACCGGTCGGTGCCGGCAAGTCGATGGCGGAACATACGCCCGAGGAAAAGAACGCGATTTCGCATCGCGCCCGGGCTTTCGCTGCGTTGCTTCCGGTCATTGTCGAAGTGGTCGGCAACGCGCTAAAGCAAGACTAGGTATAGCAGTTAAAAGGTTCGGGCCCGTATTCCTTGGGAATGCGGGCCCGAACCTTTGAGTATGACCGAGAATTAGGAATCGGTTGATGCCGTTGCCGAAGCGCTTGGTGTCGCTTCTTCATCCTTGGTCTTCGGAGCAGTGGATGGCTGCTGAGTAGTGGACGATGAAGAATCAGAAGACTCCGAAGTGAAATGCGATCGAATCGAATCAGCTTCGCTGCTCACCGGGTCCGACTCAATCAGATCACTTGCATCGCTGGTCAGTAGATCGGTCCACTTGGTCAGAATTTCTTCGGCAGTACCCGAGTCGAAGAGCTTTTGTTGAAGATCTGACTTAGCGGACTCGTACTGGGCCTTGAAATTCTCATCTTCCAGGAATCGGGTGACCAACGCGTTAGACTTGCCACCCATCCCGCCACCACCGCGCTGAGCGCCTGCGGCGTTGTCGCCCTTGGTATTCTCATCGGTAGTCGTGGAATCAGCCGAGCTATCGGTGGACTTGGAACTATCTGTCGAGTTTTGATCCGGTGGCGTCATGTTTCCACCCGGAGCACCGCCCTGGCCATTCATCTCGGGGCGCTGGCCTCCGCCGGCGAAGGTCAGGCCGTCTGGCATGTTTCCGTCAACGAGATCCTTGACAACATCAATGAGCTTGGTGCCATCGCTGAGTTTCATCTGGTCGGGAAGTTCCATCCCATCGGGAACTGTGCCCGCTTCGATCTGCTTCTTGGCATCATCCAACGATAGGCCGTCCGGGAGCATGCTGGTCAGCAAAGAGTCTGGGTCCATCTTGCCAGGACCGCCGCCCATGTTCCCGCCCATGCCACCACCTTTGCCGCCTCCCATTCCTCCGCCCATGCCGCCGAAGGAGAGATTCTGGTCCCAGGCCACGACGGTCATCTTCTTCGTGGCACTGTCGTAACGCAGGTATGAGTTGTTACCCGGTCCGTCAATGTCATCGGAATTTGAAACCAAATCTTGCATTGCAAGGTAGGTAGCGAATTGATCTGTGTCCAAGTAATCGAAGAGTTTTGCTGAGAAGTCTTCATCCGAGGAGTTATTCACGAAATCCAGGAAAGTAGCGACGGGAGTCAGGTCATCTTCGCCAGCTTTAACTTCAAATGCGGATTCATAGTCACTGCCTGAGTCTCCGCGGTACGAGTAGTCACCGCTGGCATCAGCCTTGTAAGTGATGCCGTCGCCGTCAAAGGTTTCGTCGCTGTACAGTTCATCCGATGGGTTATCGATGACAAGACGCAACTCGGCATCTGAACCGTTGAGCGAAAATTTGGTTTCCGCAGCATGTTCCGTGGCGAGGCCAGCTTCACCAAGCAGGTCAAGTGCCACAGCTTCGTTGAGTGAAGACTCCGTGTTGTTGGTACGAACGACAAACTCCGTGCGGCCCGAGTAGCTTTGATTGGCTTCAAACTTGTCCAGGCGGATGATCCACGGCAACGTCGCAGCATCCGACGATTCATCTGCACCACGCAGAGTGGAATTGCCCTTGAGCTTCAAACCAACATTCTTAAACGTATTTCCGTCAATGGTGACGTCGGCTGAGATCCAGTCCTTGGTGCCATCAGCAGCGTAAGCCTTCAACGCCGCGGTAATGTCATCAGGATCCGCGGTCACACTAATTTCATGGACTTCATCTGAATTGAAGAACGTTGAGGTTTCGGTGCTGACTTCGGTGTTGACGATGCTACTTTGCGCTGAGGCGGCGTTCGTGCACCCTGCCAGAGCCAGAGCTCCGATGGACAAGGACGCAACGGCATTCAGGACGCGGGGTGATTTGACGGAGAAACGGCCCGGATAGGCTGCCCGATGTTTGGGTGAGTCGTTCATGATACTCCTAGGGATGCAGCGAAACTGCGGTGGAAATTTTATGTTTTGTGGTCTTATGCCAGCGATTGGCTGGCAGGTGTTGGTGAAGCAAACTCATGCCGGTGGCAAACTTTGAAATGCGTGATGGGCGAATCTGGTGGCGCCAGAGTAACTTGTCAGCTGGACCGGCGTTCATTGCCGATTTGGTTTCCACGATGATCTCGTTGCATTCAAGTCGGAATCCAGTTTTTGGATCTGTCCAGACCAAGTTTTCATCCACCGTCACCCGGCTATTCGTTTGTGGCAAATACAAGGTAGTGCGGGTGTAAGAAGAATCGATGACTGGGACCAGAGCATCGGTGTGAATAGGACAGGTTCCAAGCTCGTGGTTCAAAGTTTCTTGAATGTAGTTCAGCGATTGCTCGCTGAGTGCAGCACGAGCATTGAACGGATGCTCAATTCGTTCCTTGACGGTTTGAGCCCGTGCGCCTTCGGTTTTCACTTCCAGGTAGCACTGCTGCGTATCCATGTAGCTTCGGGTGCGGACCTTGAACCTGCGACGACGTGGATGGGCTGCTAGGTGAAAGCTAGCCAGATCGGGAGTGTCAAAGTAGACCGATGTGTAATCCGAGGAACGGCGCCCGTCTATGGAAAGGACCAGAGCCTGCTGGGCCAACTGAGGAAGAACCTGCTCGGCTTGTGCTTGGGTCAAGATGTACTTGCGGTCGGTGCGTCTCTGTAGCGCGGCAGCTTCATTGAGCTCATCGAGGCTAATGGTTTCTAGATTGTCGGTGAAATTCATCGTGACTGCTCCGCAATGACTTCGTGATTATCTACGGTTCGGGTGTGTGCTGGGTTGTGAAACCCGCTGGGTGCCTGCGCATAGCGAACCTTCACGATGGTCTTGTCATTGACCAAGTCCAGCTGCTGAACCACGGCCTGGTGAATGGTGGCGCCGCCGAAGAGCATGCTTAGGTGGGCAAAGAGCTCATCGTCATTGGCGATCGCGCGGTCAATGACGACTTCCTGATGACGATAGGTTGGCAGGACCTTGGAGTGGTCTGCAATGGTCATGGCGACGAGGATCAGAGCAACCAGAGCCAATGGCAACCAGATTGGTGATGGACCCATGCCCGTGATCAAACCAATGGCCAGTGCCGAGAAGTAGTAGGCGATTTCATGCTGTTCCAGCTCGGTTGAGCGTAGTCGGATGATCGACAAGACGCCGAACAGGCCCATGCCCAAACCAGCACTGACTGTGCTTCCGGCCAGAGCTGTTGCTACGGCGAAAACACCGATGTTGATTCCGATGTAGGACACGGCCAGATCTCGGCGTCGGTGACGGCGCAGGTAGAGGCCGAAGGTGAGGATCAGCATCGCAATGATATCGGCAGCGGCAAAGAGCAAGACGTTCATGAATTTCCTTAATGTTTTCGAAAGGGGGGGTGTTAAAAGTGTTGAGTCTCTTTCTGTGCGATTCGTAGGGTGGTCTCATGAAACTGCTAAGGGGCACGTCAAGGGGCACTCTCAACGTCAGCTGAAAATGAGATCTTAGAGAAATTGGGCGCGGAATTCTGCGGATTTTCAGCTTATTTTTGTCCCGCTTATGCGTTTTTTATGAGAATGCCCAGAACGGGCGAGAGCGCACGTGCTTGCCAAATCGGGGTCATGGTTCTATGGTTAGTTACATGAGTAACTAACTCACTAACTAACCTGGTGGGAATGAACACGGAGGGAGCCAGCATGATTGATGATTCAAAACCGATCTTCATGCAAATTGCTGAGCTGATTGAGAACGACATCATCTCTGGTGTTCTGGCGGAAGAAGCGCAAGTTCCATCAACCAATGAATTCGCAGCGTTCTACCGGATCAATCCGGCCACCGCAGCCAAGGGGATCAACCGGCTCGTGGAAGATGGACTGCTCTACAAGAAACGGGGAATCGGCATGTTCGTCACCAAAGGAGCACCGCAGCGGCTGCGAGCGCAACGCCGCGAGAAATTCCAGCAGCAATTCATCGCGCCATTGACCGCAGAAGCTTCCAAGCTGGGCATTGGCGTGGATGAGCTGGTCGCCATGATCAAGACCGGCTCGGAATCTTGAAACATCTCTACAGCACAGGGAGGAACGACATGCCACGCACGACAGCAATCGCCACACGCGAACTGAGCAAGACCTACAAGGACGTGAAAGCGCTCGACAACGTCACCCTGGATCTGGAGCCGGATCGGATCTACGGGCTGCTTGGACGCAACGGAGCCGGCAAGACCACGCTGATGTCCATCCTGACCGGGCAGAACTATGCAGACCAGGGCACCGCCGAAATTTTCGGCCACGCCCCGTTCGAACATGATCCGACGCTTTCGCGCATCTGCTTCATCCGCGAATCACAGAAATATCCCGATGACTTCAAGGTCCACCAGGCATTCGAATCCGCAGCCCTGTTCTTCGAGAACTGGGACGATGATCTGGCCCAGGAGCTCGTCGAAGCGTTCGCGCTGCCGATCAAGCGGAGGATCAAGAAGCTCTCCCGAGGGCAGCTGTCCGCGGTTGGCGTCATCATCGGCATGGCCTCGCGGGCCGACATCACCTTCTTCGATGAGCCGTACCTCGGCCTCGATGCGGTAGCACGGCAGATCTTCTACGACCGCCTTGTCGAAGACTTCGCTGAATACCCACGCACCATCGTGCTCTCCAGCCACCTGATCGACGAAGTCGCCAACCTTCTCGAACACGTCATCGTGATCGACAAGGGGCAAATCGTCATCGACTCGGATGCCGAAGAGCTGCGCGGCACGGCGGTCACTGTCACTGGTGATACCGCCAAGGTCCAGGAATTCATCGGCACCGCGCAGGTATTGCATCGCGATGCGCTCGGCGCCCTGGCCAGCGTCACGATCAAGGCCAAGCTGGATGCGGACCAGCGCGAGCAGGCGAAGCTCATGGGCCTGGACCTGAGCCCCGTGTCGCTGCAGCAATTGGTGGTGCGCAGCGCATTGAGCGGCAGCACGGCACAAAGGACAGAAGAACGGACGGAGGCAAGAAAATGAACCGCGTCATCAAAGTTGCCCGCATGCAACTGATCAACAAGGGCACCTTCATCGGAATTCCGCTGATCATCCTGGGTGCATCATTCCTCTTCACCCTGGCCATCTGGTGGCTGGTCCGGCGCAACGGCGGAGACGGGGCAATGTACGGCGGCGGCGCCCAAGCGCCCATGTGGTACTTCCTGGCCCTGGGAATCCAGTCGCTGACGTTGACCTTCCCGTTCTCCATGGCCATGAGCATTTCGCGGCGTACCTTCTATCTGGGCACCGTGGCACTGTTCTCCGTATGCGCGCTGGCGCTCTCGGTGTTCTACTACCTGATGGGACTGCTGGAAGTTGCTACCGATGGTTGGGGCATGGGCGGACAGTTCTTTGCGCTGCAATGGATTGCGGATAACGACTGGCTGGTCCAGATCCTGTTCTACTTCGTGCTGATGGTGCTGCTGTTCATGATCGGATTCCTGGCAGCGACCATCTACATGAGGTGGCGCACCACTGGCATGGTGGCATTCTTCATCTGCTTGGGTGTGCTGGTGCTGGGGATCATCGCCCTGTTCACCTTCACCAACTTTTGGGACGAGTTCTGGAGCTGGGCACTGACCTGGACCGCCGCTGGGGTGACCTTGTGGGGCGGCATTGTCGCCCTGCTGATGGCTGGCGGCTCCTATCTCACCTTGCGCAAGGCCACCGCGTAGCCCGTCTGCTGGCCGGATCCAAGATCATGAGATGAGCGCTGGTTTCTTTTCCATTTGGGAGGGAAGCCAGCGCTTTTTGCTATTCTTCAATCACTGCCGGCGAAGGCATTGGAATAGCCAGTGCCGCGGTGGCAGTGGAGCAACCCAGAAGTACAGCCATGAGCGTTATGCCCACCGGAAACCGCACCGCGCACGGCGCGCTGGAATTGCGCCGCGTGTTCACTGAATCCCCGGGCAGGATCTGGCGCTATCTGGCCGATTCCGAATACTTGGCGCTCTGGTTCGGATCCTGGCACGGGGATCCAAAAAGCGGCGCAGTCGAGGTAGTGCTGCTGGCCGAAGAGGAAGCGCCCACCGAACGCGTGGAGATCTTGCAGTGCGATCCGCGCACGCGACAGCTGCAGGTGCGCACTGGAAACGGCGATTCGGCTTGGCAGCTGGAGCTGAAGGTAGAGGCATCGGGCCAGGGCAGCTGCCTGGTCTTCCAGATGCCGGGGCTTGACCCGCAGCAGGCCGGGTCCATCGGGCCGGGCTGGGAGTTCTACCTTGATCGGCTGGCCGCCGCGGTGGATGGAACCAACGTGACAAGCGTAGTCTTCGAGCCCGATTACTATCCGGCGCTCAGCTCGTACTACGAGGAATTGTTCTGCAGCTGACTTCCGGGCACACCAAAAGCGAGGTTGCCGGTTTCGAATGTGAGATGCCCTGCCTCTGGATTGCGCCGCGCGGGCGGGCAATCAATTGATATCCACAGGTCAATTCCGGGACTGCAGTGAATTGCCACCACGGTATCGCCCTGCGAAAACCCCGCCGGGCACGGCGCGCGCGTCACACCCATGCCGGTGCCCGCGATAAAGCGAGTAAGCTATTGGGCGTGGCATTGGACTTCACAGCAGTAGATTTTGAGACAGCAAACGGTTTTATCGGCTCCGCCTGTTCGGTGGGCCTGGTCAAAGTCCGTTCCGGGCAAATAGTAGAAACCAAACAGTGGCTAATGAAGCCACCGGCAGGTTTTGACCACTTCGACCCGCGCAACGTGTCGATCCATCACATCACCCCAGACATGGTTGAGGATGCACCACGCGTCTCTGAGCTGCTCCCAGAGTTGCTGGATTTCATCGGGCCCGATGTCTTAGTAGCCCACAACTCGTCTTTTGACTCCGGCGTCATTCGTGCAGCATCTGAAGCAAGTCAGATCCCGGTACCCGAAATCGCTCACCTGTGCACCGTAAAGCTCTCCCGCAAGGCTTATGACCTGCCAAGCTATTCATTGCCGTTTGTCGCCGAAGAAGCCGGACACCCGATCGAAAATCACCACGAAGCGCTCGCCGACTCGGTGGCCTGCGCCTGGGCGATGATCGACATGGCAGAACGCGCCGGTCTTGAGAATTTGCTTGAAGTCGCCGACCACCACAGTGTCCGATTGGGTCTGACTTCCGCCTGGCAACCAGGCGATGAATACTCGAGGGCAACGCGCGATGCCCAAGGTTGGTTAGCTTCTGGTCATCCGCTGCCGCCCCAGGACGCTTTCAACAATTGGCCCCAAGAAGGCCCCAACCCGACACCAAACATGGATGCCGATCCAAGCCATCCACTGTTTGGGCAGATCATGGTGTTTACCGGAAATTTGGCGTTGCCTCGTCCCAAAGCCAAGGAATTGGCGGCGGAAAACGGTGCACAAACAGCCTCTCGGGTCACCCGTGCCACCACCGCTTTGGTGGTCGGCGATGGGTTTGTTCCTGAAGATCTAGCCAATGGCAGATTGACCAACAAAGCTAAGCACGTACTGCGCCTGCGCGAAAACGGTCAGAAAGTTTCCATCATTTCTGAGGGCGAATTTATGCAAATGGTCGGTGGCTTTGGGCTGAATGTCTAGTCGTTTATAACTGCGTCATTTCAGATTCCGTTACAAGATGCGTAAGGCCGGCTCAATACGAGCCGGCCTTACGTGCAACTTGATGTTCTAGAGCTCTAGTCGACCAGAGCCATCCAACGATCATGTAACTCAGAGATGATGTCATCTAGTGCGCTAGCAGGACGTTCACCAACAGCTTCGGTGCCGTAAATCGCCGCGAGAAGTGCCACCGCGTAGGCATCCACTTCTGGATCGCGTTCTTCGGGATCTGCCACGACTACTTCTGGAGCAGCGGAAACATCAGATTCATCCGTTGCTTCCACAGCATTCTCACCGAAGTACGCGTCATAGGCCGCAACTGGGGAGAGCGCAATGTTCTCGCTGATCTTGGTGACCACCTCACGAAGGGCATCAGCGGAAGGTCCTTCAAGACCTTCGAGCAGTGACTCCCATTCGCCCACCGAGGCTTCGCTTCGCTCGATAGCGGTGCGAAGAATCTTAGCTGCAGCCACAGCGGTTTTTGCCGCCTGGGCATCGTGGGTCAAATACGCTGCCGAACGAGCCAAGGATTCGGTGGTGCCCACTGGCACGCGAGCGAGCAGAGCGGTAATGGCCGCGCGAGGCAGCACACCGGTTGAGTCGGCGCCCTCAGTCGAAGGTCGGCCCGGCTGGCCCATGTCGTTACCGTTCAGGCCAGCAATGTTCTGCCGGTCGCCGTCGGCGATCTTTTCGAAAATCTCGACCTTAGGGAATTCCTGATCAATCCAGCGGCCCAATGGCTCAGGGGCACCGGCCGGGAAGGATCCGGTCAGTTTTTTGTAGCTACGAAGCGCAGCCAGCCACATGCAGGCGGCTTCGTCACTAGCGACACCGTCACGAGCCCACTCCAACGCCTCTAGTAGGCCATCGGCCAAGTAGAGCGGCAGGATTTCGGTCGCGCCGGGATCAATGTCGTCACGGGCGTGGGTTGCGCCGTCGGCTAGGCCGAGCAGGATCGCAAACACCTTGTCTGAGTAGTTCTCTGGTAGGACTGCAGATTCACCGGTTTCATTCACAGCTCCATTCTAATGTCCAAGTTGTCCGTGTTATTGCATATGGTTGGAAACATGCGATTGCTTCACACCTCAGACTGGCATCTTGGCCGTACCTTCCACGGTGCGTCCCTGCTTGAAGCGCAACGAACCGTGCTGCAAGAAATCATCAACATCACGATTAACCAGCAGATTGAAGTGGTGCTGATTTCCGGCGATATTTACGACCGCGCCCTGCCACATGTGGACGCAGTCCAACTGTGTAACTGGGTTCTACGTGAACTGCGCGCCACCGGTGCCACCGTGGTGATCACAAGCGGGAACCATGACTCGGCCTCTCGACTCGGGTTTGGCGCTGACCTGTTAGACAGTGCTGGGGTGCACATCATTGCAGACATTGACCGGATGCTGAATCCAGTAGTCCACGAAGCAGAAGACCACACGGTGGCCATCTATGGGATTCCTTATTTGGAACCTCGTATGGTGATGGAACGATTGGGCGCGCCCAAGGCCAGCCACGAAGCGGTGGTCCGGGCCGCGGTTGAAGCAATCGATGAGAAGTTGAGAGCCTTGGCAGGCTCCGAAAAGCCGACCGTATCAATTGTCATGGCTCACCTTTTTGCCGCGGGAGGATTTGCCAGCGACTCGGAACGTGAATTGAGCACCGGAAATCTGGACGTGGTTCCAGCTGACCTCTTTGAGACCTTCCACTACGCGGCCCTGGGACATTTGCACGGCCGGCAAAAAGTCAGTGACTATATCCGCTACTCTGGCTCACCATTGGCCTACTCATTCTCCGAGGTTAAGCAACGCAAGGGTGTATGGATTATCGACACCAACGCCCAAGGAATTGCCTCGGTCCAAGAAATCTTACTGACCGTTCCCAAACAGCTAGCGGTGCTCAAAGGTAAACTGGCGGACTTGCTTGTTGACCCCGAATTAGAGTTTGCGACCACCGCCTGGTGCCAGGTGACACTAACTGACGCGCAGCGACCAGCAGATGCCATGACCGCCATCCGCGCACGATTCCCCGACACCGTGGTCCTGAACTTTGCCCCAGAGGGTGTCGACGAAAAAGAAAAACCATCCAGTTATGCCCAACGGATGGCCAAGGCCGCGAGTACCGAAGAAGTAGTGAGCGACTTCATGGAGCATGTACGTGAGCGTTGCGCTGATGAGCCGGAACGTGAAGTTATTAGTTCGGTGATCCGCTCCACGCGAGAGTCGAAGGTTAGCCAGTGAGAATTCATAAACTTCAGATCCAAGCATTCGGTCCTTTTGCCGGCAGCGAAGCGATCAATTTTGATGAATTGGCTGACGGGGGGCTGTTCCTCTTGGATGGTCCTACCGGTGCTGGCAAATCAAGTATTCTCGATGCCATCTGCTACGCACTCTACGGATCGTTACCAGGAAGCCGCTCTGGAAGCCGGCAAATCCGTTCAGACCATGCACCCTCCGATTTGGCCCCCGAAATTGTCTGTGAGCTGACTATCGGTGACCGCCGATTCGAAGTCACCAGGTCGCCAGCGTGGCTGCGCCCGTCAAAGCGGGGCAAGAACAAGACGACGGAGCAAAAAGCGACGAGCCTACTGCGCGAGTTCACCAGCACCGGATGGAAAGAACTCTCGACACGTAACGATGAAGTTGGGCATGTTCTGGGCAGCTTGCTGGGGTTGGACCGCGACCAATTCACTAAAGTTGTGATGCTGCCTCAAGGCGGGTTTGCAGACTTCTTGCGCGCCAAGGCCAAAGACCGCGAGGACCTTCTGGCCAATCTCTTCGATACGAGCGATTACGCCAAAATCGAAGAGGAATTTGCCGCGCGCTTAGCCGCAGAACGCAAAAATACCGAGAGTATTGAAGCGCGCCTGAGCGCAAGTGAAGAGGGCATTGTCTCTGAAGCGACCGCTTTCCTCGCCGGTCGGGAAAGAACTGCGACCCCTGAGGAAAATGATGAGCACGCAGAACTAAGCATCGATGAGCAGTTTGCTGATTTTCACCGTCGCATCAGCCATGTGCATTCTCAAGCCGAAGCGCAAGCCAACAAGTTGCGTACTGAAAAAACGCGAACCGCGCAGAACGCCAAGAACCTCGAAGAGCAACAAAGAATATTTGCACGGCTTAGTGAATTGCGGGCCACACAGACTCGATATGCTCAGCAACACGATGCTGCGTCAGCTGCCGCTACCCGCCTAGAAAATGATGCCAAGGCAACAGCCGTGCAGGCGTATTGGGTACAGGCTAAGTACGCACAGGTGACCAAGCATGAGAACACCAACGCTTGGGAACAACATCGAGCCTGGTTGAAGACTTCTCTTTATTTAGAGATCGGTTCTGATGCACAGGGCTTGGACGACCTTCGCACCCATGCCTCGGAGGTGGCGGAAGAACTTGCCGTGGCCAAATCGGCAGTCGAAGAAGAACACAAACGTGGCGTACTGGCAGGAGAAGTAGCCAAGGCTGAACAATTAGTTTCAACATTTGAACAGACTCGCCTCGAAGCCGAAACAGAAGTCGCGCAGCTGAAATCCGAGCGTGAAAAGCTAGAAGCCGAAGACCTGAATCAAGTTGCTGCCGGAGAAAATCTGCAACAGGCCAAGGACCTGGAGCAATCGATTTCAGCCCAAATTGAACAGGCAACGGTACGTGATGACTTAGCGAAAAAAGTCTTGGCCGCGCGCGAAAAGTCCAGTTTACAAGAACTCAAGATTGTTGAAGCGGAAAAGGGTTTGTTAGCTCTGCGCACAGAGCAACTGAACCAGAGCGCTTTACGGTTGGCTGCTGCCCTAGAAGACGGGCAACCTTGCCTCGTCTGTGGATCCGCAGAGCATCCAGCGCCAGCCAAAGCCGACGCTGGGGCCGCTTTGATTGATGATGGGCAAATCGTGGAATTCGAAGCCTTAGTAGCCAGTGCGCGGGCACAAGGCCAAAAGGCGGCTCAAAGTCGTGACATGCTCTTGGCAAAACTGGAGACCGCTCAGCAAGCTATCGGTGACACTACGATCGAGCAACTGCGCCGCAATCTTGATCAGGCTCATAACGAGCTGCAACTTGCTATCAAGCGACAAACCGACGTGGCCACGCGGGCGACGAAGTTAGAAAGCCTGCGCCAACGCATCGAGCAGCTCACCGCACGCGTTGCTCAAGCGACCTTGGAACACGCTACAGCAGTGCAGAACGCTCAGTCGTTGGCCGGCCAGCTCAAAGAACTGGATCTGAAGCTGAATGAGCTACGTCAAGGAAAAGAAAATCTCCCCGCGCTGGTTTCGGAACTGACTTTGCGCTCAAATGGCCTGTCCAAAGCCGTTCAGTCTTTACATACGCTTCTAGAATCTGCACAAACCATGACCAAGGCGCAGGCCACATGGCATGAAGAACGAACCAACGCAGGTTTTGCGACCTTGGCCGACTTCGAGGCGGCACTGCTTGAGCCAACTGAACGCGAACAATTGCGTCAGCTTCAGCGTACCGACGCAGATTTGGCTAGCGCGATTTCGACGCTAGAAAGATCCGAGGATTGTCGCAAGGCAATCGAGCTAGAAGCCCAGGACATCCAGGCACCTGACGAAGCGCAAATTCTTGAGGCCGCTGAGTTTGCAAGGGAAGCTGATGAACAGTTTGAACTTGCGCGCGAACGAGTAGTACTGGCACAGACTCGACTGGAACGTCACGAACAATCAGTAAGCCAACTACAGCAATTACGAGCTGATGCCGGACCGGTCATTGAGTCCTACCGCAGATTGCGTGGTCTTGCCGAAGTCATTCGAGGTGGGGGAGAGAACCTCTACAAAATGACCTTGAGCACCTACGTTCTGGCCGCCCGACTTGAAGAAGTGGCCATTGCGGCAACTGAACGCCTGGACGCCATGAGTGGTGGCCGGTATTCGCTGCACCATGATGACTCCAAACAAGGTAACTCAAAATCTGGTCTGGGCCTAAGAGTTCTGGATTCGTGGACTGGGAAATACCGTGAGACCCAGACACTGTCCGGGGGAGAAACTTTCATGGCCTCATTGGCATTGGCCCTAGGATTGGCCGATGTTATTTCACATCATTCGGGTGCCGTGGATATGCAGACACTTTTTGTTGACGAAGGTTTTGGTTCTCTTGACGCCGAAACCCTCGAAGAAGTCATGCAAGCCTTGGAAAATCTGCGCGCTGGTGGCCGAACTATTGGGTTGGTATCGCACGTGGCCGAGATGAAGCAAAGGATTACCAACAGGGTCTCCGTGCTCAAGACTCAGCATGGTTCAACGATTCAGCGTGAGGGGTTGCTTACCCTTAGTCTCTAGGACTGGACTTGTTTCTCCGCGCTAGATATCTTGAGATTAGTGCCATTTGGCATGTCTGGGAAATTTTGTACGTCGGGGGGTGTGGGACGACGTACGCTTCGTCATGGAGTTTTAATGACTCAGTATGCGTTGTCCGGAGAAGACCGTGAGGATTCAGCGATGAAATCCGGTTACTCTGCGCTCGTTCCATTGGTGGGAGCACCTTTCCTGCCACTAACATTTTTTGCTCGCCTACCACTGGCCATGTTGACCATTGGGTCGATGACCTTGGTGACGGCTAGTACTGGTTCTTATGCATTGGGCGGGCTCGCAGCCGCCATGGTGGGAGTCGGCTCTGCCGTGGGTGGACCCAGCATTGGTTACCTCGCTGACCGTCATGGTCAGCGCCCTGTATTGGTGACCGTTTCTCTTATTCACAGTGTCTTGCTCGTTTTGCTGACTCTACTGGGCAACACCGGGCCAGAAATGTCGGTGCCGTTGCTGATCCTCATGTGTCTGGTTACCGGTGCCACGGGGCCTCAGGTTGGCCCAATGTCCCGTGTCCGGTGGATCGCCATGACGCGAGCACAACAGAAAAATCCTAAAGTGCTTTCTGCGGCCCTCAGCCTCGAGTCCATGTTTGATGAGCTGGGCTTTGTCTTTGGCCCGGTAGCAGTTGGATTACTGGCTTCATTGGTGAATCCGGTGCTGCCGTTGTATTTAGCTGCGATATTAACCTTGGTTCTCGTCCCAGTATTTGCCACACACCGCACAGGCGCTGCGGTCAAACCGGTGGCCAGTGCCAAGAGCTCGGTGAAGGTATCGATTACTCGCGCCCAGGTTGCTGCAATTAGTGCCTTGGTCTTGGGCATGATTGCCTTGGGCACCGTATTTGGTTCATCTGCTGCGGGTACTTTGGCCTTCGCCGGAGAGCAAGGAAACTCCAACGAGGGTGGCTTGCTATACGGCGCCATGGGGTTGTCCAGTGCGATTGCAGCTGTCTCGGTGGCCGCCTGGCCGCAGTACTTCCGACAGATCAACCGTTGGATTCTGTGTGGTGCCATGCTTACGATCCTGAGTTTTGGCCTTCATATCGCGTCGTCCACACCATGGATGATTGTTGCATTGTTCGTCGCCGGATTTGCGGTCGGACCGGTCATTGTCACTGTGATGACCTTGGGCGGGGAAGTAGCGCCAGCTGCGCGCCTTTCAACCGTGATGACCATGCTCTCGGCAGGTATCGTCGTAGGTACTGCAATTGGTAACGGGTTGGCTGGCGTTTTTGCGCAGTCGCTGGGATACCTCGGAGCGTTTTGGGTTTCGACCGGTGGCGCCGCTGTCATTCTGATCGCTGCCTTGCTGATGAAGATCATTGTTGCCAAGGCACCTTCGTTGTCTCGGGTGCGCTAGTTCTCAAGAGCGTAGTTTCACGCATCGACCCCGCGGTAAATCCTTGACTGGATCTACCACGGGGTCGTTTCACTTGCCTTGCAGTACCTTAGGCCATAAGTTTGTCGCTGATGCGCTGGGCTGCGAACTTCAATTCTTCGATGATCGGTGTGTAACTCTCTACGGTGCTGCTAGCAAAAACTACGGCTAATGCGGCCGGAGTCTGGCCGGGGCGAATAATTGGGACCGCAATGGACATGACACCTTGAATGACTTCATTCTCGCTGGTGGCGAATCCGTCCAGACGCGCCTGAATTGCAGCTTCTCGATAGTTGACGGAGCTATCTAATGCGCTCCATTCTTCTGGGGTGTACTGCGATTGAATGGCAATGCCAGCAGCCCCAACATCCATCCCGTGAACGGTACCTGGGCGGTGGACGATGGCACGTTGTGAGTTCAGCGGAGCTACTGACTGCAAGGTGGTGCACAAGTCGTATTCCCACACCGCCACGAAGGTAGTCATCGAAAGTTCGTTGGCCAACGCGGTGAGTTCAGAAGTAGAAACGGCTTGAAGGTCGTGCTGGACCGAGCGTGCCAGTACTGCAAGCCCCGAGGCTGAGCGAATATGTCCAGCGTCGTCACGGTTGAGCAGATGATGCTGCTCCAGCGTTCGGATTATTCGGTAGGCGATGGAACGATGCACCTCCAGCTTTTGTGCGATCTCCGCGATGGACAGTGGGATCGGAGAACTGGCGACGATTTCTAGGACGCGGATTCCTCGGGAAAGCGTCTGGGAGGTAGGCATGAAACTTCAATCTGGCACGTGGCATTTTTAATGCCTGCTTGCGCCTTCGCTGTGAGCCTTGCGACTACTGAATGGGTGCTCTTGTTTGAAATTTTAGTCGTTCTCTATTAGAACACCGAATTCTTTTCGGACACGATCGGAGATCGGTGTTCGTAATTTGGGCGGAGATCCTACAATTCTTGTGATCTGCTTCACTCTCAGATTATGATGGTGAACACAATATACCGTCCGAACGGTCGGTAATAACCTGCAAAGGGCATCTCATGTCATCTACAGTCACTCGCACCCAGGAAGAGCGCCGGGTCCTCGCCGGAACTCTCGTGGGAACCACCATTGAGTGGTACGACTTCTTCATCTTCGCTCAGCTCACCGCAACCCTTTTGACGCCACTGTTCTTGGCGCCCCTAGGTCAATCGAATCCGGGGCTTGCGCAGATCCTTTCCTTCGCAATGATCGGCATCTCCTTCTTCTTCCGCCCACTGGGTGCGGTGATTGCTGGCCATTTGGGGGACCGGTATGGTCGCAAACGTATCTTGGTTCTCACCTTGATCCTTATGGGGGTCGCCACGGCATTGATCGGTTTGCTACCAACCTATGCATCGATTGGCATCGCAGCTCCAATTCTTTTGGTTCTACTCCGCGTTATTCAGGGATTCTCCGCCGGCGGTGAATGGGGCGGCGCTGCATTGATGGCCGTTGAGCACGCACCAAAAAATCGTCGTGGATACTTCGGCGCCTACCCACAGATCGGTGTGCCTATCGGAATGATTCTGGCTACCGGGCTGCTTTATGTACTTCGCATTTCCATGTCCCCAGAGGCCTTTGCTGCCTGGGGTTGGCGCATTCCGTTCTTGCTTTCGGTAGGCCTGGTATTGGTCGGCTACTTGATCCGTCGTGCGGTGGAAGAGTCCCCAGTCTTCAAGCAGCTGGCGCAGCGTAAGGCGGCGGAGCATACTCCGTTGCGTGAACTTATGGCCAAGAATACTAAGCAGGTCATCCAGGCTGCGCTGATCTTCATCTCCAACAATGCGGCCGGCTACCTAGTCATTGCATTCTTCATCTCCTATACGACCACGGCGCTGAAAATGCCGGTGGCCCCTGTGCTGTTGGCAACGACCATCGGTTCGGTTGGTTGGCTGATCTTCACGCTCGTCGGCGGCTGGCTTTCGGATGTGATTGGCCGTCGGGCAACCTTTGTTATCGGTTACGTCATCGTATTCATTTGGATGATTCCGATGTTTATGCTGGTTGATACCGGCAACATTGTTTTGTACACGATCGCCATTTTTGTCCTGACAGTGGGACTGGGACTGTCCTATGGTCCTCAGTCGGCCATGTACGCCGAAATGTTCCCAGCGCACGTGCGTTACTCAGGCATCTCCATCGGCTATGCACTGGGTGCCATTCTCGGCGGAGCATTTGCAGCTACGGTCGCTCAGATCCTGCTTGAATCAACCAAGTCGTCAATCTCCATTGCCATTTACATCATGGTGCTGACCGTCATCTCAGTCGGCGCGGTCTTGTGGGCCGGAGAGACTCGCGGACGTAACCTGCATGTTGAGGAAATCGAAGGCACGTCGGCTGATCTCGAAGACGCTCGTTAGAGGCTAGCCAACACAAAAGAAACAAAAAGAACTGCCTGCGCGGCGGATGGAAGAAAGTCCATCGGCAACGCAGGCAGTTCTCTTTGACTGCACCTACGGTTCTATGAAGATGATGACGGGCGGGTCGTTGAGGAGCGAACTACCAACTTGTGCTCGAGTTCGTTTGCGGCGGCTGGCTCCTGGCCACGAATGGCGCGAAGCAGCATAGCGACAGCCAGATTTCCTTGTTCATGCGGACGCTGCTCGATGGTTGTCAGTCCAAACATTTCGGAAAGATCGTGGTTGTCCACGCCGATCACTGAGAGTTCTTGGGGGACTTGCATCCCAAGATCCCGGGCAGCGAGGATGGCGCCAATGGCCATCTCGTCGCTCGCGGCCAACACTGCGGTGGGCCGGCCCTTCGGATTGCCCAACAGTTGCTTGGCTACCTGATAGGCCTGAGGCATGGTGAAGTCAGCGCCGACGCACAGGGAATCATCGACCGCGATACCTGCTTCGGTGAGGGCACGTTCGTATCCAGTCAGCCGATGGCTAGGAACCCTAAAGTCGACATCCGTTTCTTCATTGCCGCCGATGAAGCCGATCCGTTCATGGCCCAAGGAAAGCAGATGCTCGGTAGCCAATGAAGAAATACCTTCATCATCAACGTGGAGCGTAGGCACACCAGGAAGAGGGCCACCGACACCAACCAATGGCTTATCCAGCGCATGCAGTGCGTGAACTTCCTCGGAATCCAATTCAACGTTCACCGCAATGACGGCGTCAACACGCTGGCGCAGTAGGAAGTCCGAGAAGATTTTTTCTCGTTGAGCGCGGTCCTTGGTCAGCTGGTAAAGCGTGGTGTCATAACCTTCATTCATCAGCGAACTGGAGATGCCTTCTAATACGCTGGCGTAGAACCAGTGGTTGATCACCGGAACCAGCACACCGATATTTCGTGTGCGGCCCGAAGCAAGGCCGGATGCTGAGGACGAGACGACGTACCCAAGTTCTGCGGCCGCTTGCTGTACTGCCTCTTGCGCCGACGATGAGACTGAGCCTCGTCCGGACAGGGCGCGAGAGACAGTCGCGATTGAGACTCCGGCCGCTTCAGCGACATCTTTGATCCCCGCCACGATGTGTCCTTCCTAAGTATTTGTGGCCGCGGATCAAGTGAAGAAGTATTTTCTTCACGCCGCGGCCACGAAACAACAATACCCGGTGCTCTAGTATGTTCTGGCACCGTATGACCTTACTAAGGCAACTGGAACCAGATGGTGGTTTCCGCTGGAATATTCCCGGACTGAGCATCGGTAGAAGGCTGGCTACGTACCAGTTCTTCTGCGCCTGTTGCTAGCTCGGGCAACGCCAAAGAACTCTGGCCGAAGTTGGCCACTACAAGAATTTTGCCGTTGGTAAATGCCAGCAAATCCTGGTGCTCCTGGGGAACCCAAACAAGCTCGCCGGTTCCCAAATTATGGGTATGACGCTGTTCAAGCAGCGCCTTATAGAGGTTCAACGTGGAATCAGCATCCTCGCGCTGAACATCGCGTGCGTAAGCGGCCCACTGTTGTGGTTGTGGCAACCAGCTTTCGCCATTCTCGCTAAACCCATAGGAGGCACCCTCAGCTTCCCAGGGCAAAGGAACGCGGCAACCATCGCGACCGTAGCGCTCTTTATTGGTGCGGAACCAGGTCGGATCTTGACGTGATTCATCGGGCAGATCCACCGCCTCTGGAAGGCCAAGCTCTTCGCCTTGGTACAGATAGGAGCCGCCTGGAAGGGCCAACATGAGAGCAGTTGCCGAGCGCGCGCGACGCAAACCTACGGCAGGATCAGGCAAATTCGGAGTGTTCGGACCGATGCCGTCACCCTGAGGATTATCTTCGGTCAGTGCCAAACGAGTGGCATGGCGAACCACGTCATGATTCGAAAGCACCCAGGTGCTCGGTGCACCGACCGCGCTGAACTCTGCCAGCGACTCGTCGATGGTTGCCCGGATCTGCTGCGCATCGTAATCGCAGGAAAGGTAGGGGAAATTGAATGCCTGATGCATCTCGTCAGAGCGAACCCACTTTGCCATGAGCGAGAGTGGGTTAACCCAAGCTTCCGCGCACAGTACGCGCTCACCATCGTATTCATTGAGCACAGTGCGCCAGTCGCGGTAGATTTCGTGGACACCATCTTGGCCCCACCAAGGGGCGAGTTCTTCGGTGCCGCCCATGGATGCCGCAGTAGGATCCGGGGTGAAATCTGGAAGCCCTTCGGCCTTGATCAGGCCGTGTGCCACGTCCACACGGAATCCGTCGGTGCCACGATCAAGCCAAAAACGAAGCACGTCGCGGAACATTGCCCGCACTTCCTCGTTTTCCCAGTTGAAATCGGGCTGAGAAGAATCAAAAATGTGTAGGTACGACTGACCCACGCTTCCATCTGGGTTGGTTGTTGTGCTCCACATTGGTCCACCAAAAACCGATTCCCAGTTATTTGGGTGCCCTGATGCTGGAGTGTCCTTGAAGATAAAACGATCTCGCTCGGGGGAGCCCGGTGCTGCGGCGAGGGCTTCTTGGAACCACGGGTGCTGATCGGAACAGTGATTAGGTACCAGATCGACAATTACCCGTAAACCTAGTGAGTGCGCCTTGGCCACCATAGCGTCATAGTCTTCGAGGGTGCCGAACAAGGGGTCTACATCGCAATAGTTGGAAACGTCGTATCCGGCGTCCTTTTGCGGTGACGAGAAAAATGGTGACAACCAAATAGCGTCAACGGATAGGTCCGCGATGCTCTCAAGTCGTTGCGTAATGCCATTCAAATCGCCCATGCCATCGGAATTAGAGTCGGCGAATGAGCGAGGATAAATCTGATAAATCACCGAGGAGCGCCACCACTGTGCGTCTTTGGACTGGGTGAGAGCTTCAACGTCGGAGCGAGTTTGAGTCATGACGGTAACGATAATGGATGTTCGGATGAATGTAAACGCTTGCAATCCGAACTGCTGATCGTCGGCCTCACGAGATGGTTGGATCTTCCTTGTTTCGCCCATGCGCAAGTTTTTTAGATGTTTACTTGCTAAGTCTCGTGATGTGTGCCACTCTGGAAACGCTTACAAGTGAAGCACACTCGCATTTTTAGATTTCACCGGCGGTGCTACGAAATTCCGTAACCGATCCGGCCCATCGGACAAAGTTGTCACGAAAGGACATCCCATGAAGGTGAAAAAACACCCTTGGCTAGTTGGCGGAGCTTTGACTGCAATCGCAGCTCTTTCACTCACTGCCTGCGGCGGATCCGGTTCAACCTCCCAGCCATCTTCTAGCCCAGCCGCTGCTGAATCTTCTCCAGCAGCTGCCTCCGGTGGATCGCTGACCGTTTGGGTTGATGCCAACCGCCAGCCAGTACTCAAGGAAGCAGCTGCAGACTTCGAAAAGCAGTCTGGCGTGAAGGTGAAACTGGTCGTCAAAGACTTCTCAAAGATCCAGGAAGACTTCCTGCGCCAAGTTCCTACCGGCAAGGGACCTGATATCACCATCGGCGCCCACGACTGGTTGGGCAACATGGTGAACAACGGTGTTGTTCAGCCAGTTGAGCTCGGGGATAAAGCCTCGGACTTCCAAGATGTATCCGTTAACGCCATGAGCTACGAAGGCAAGACCTACGGGGTTCCTTACGCCACCGAAAACCTGGCGCTTTTGCGTAACGCAGACCTTGTCAAAGAGGCTCCAGAAACCTTCGACGACATGATTGCCGCCGGCAAAAAAGCGGGCACCAAGTTCCCCTTCTTGGTCCAGGTCACCGATGTAGGCGATCCGTTCCACGCCTACCCATTCCAGAGTTCTTTTGGAGCGCCAGTGTTCGGAACCGATGAGGCGGGCGCCTATGATCCGAAGGATCTACAGATCGGCAACGAAGGCGGCGTTGAATTCGCTAAGTGGCTGGCGGAGCAAGGCAAAGCTGGAACCCTCAAGACCAGCATTGATGCCGATATTGCCAAGGAAAAGTTCGCATCCGGCGACTCACCATTCCTGTTGACCGGTCCATGGAACGTGGAAGCGGCCGAAAAAGCAAAGATCAACTTGGCCATCGACCCAATCCCTACCGCAGGCGGTGAAGAAGCACAGCCGTTCGTTGCAGTTCAGGGTTTCTTCGTCTCATCCAAGACCGAAAACCTGTTGGCAGCTACTGAGTTCTTGACCAACTACATCGGTACCGAAGAAGTACAGACCGAGTTGTATGAAGTAGGCAATCGCCCGCCGGCCAACAAGGCTGCCTTCGAAGCTGCTAAGTCCGATGAGACCATCGCATCCTTCGGTGAAGTGGGTGCCACCGGTGTGCCAATGCCGAACATTCCTGAAATGGCTGCAGTGTGGGAATACTGGGGCGTTGCCGAAGCTGAAATCATTACCGGCAAGGCCGATCCAACCCAGCGTTGGGAAAAGATGACCAAGGATATTGAAAAGGCCATCAGCAAGTAGGTCGCCTGCCTACACATCACCTCTAACGCTGGAGCCGGATTGGCCTTCGCCGCCGGCTCCAGCATTGACCTCAGGCCAGCACTCACAGAGCTTTATATGACAGGGACATCTGGAAGATGACTATGACAGCCCCTCCGGCACCACCGAACAGCACACAGGATCCCAAGCGCAAGCTCTCACCAGCTGCGAAGCGATTTGCCAATGCATCAGGCACCAGCCTCGGTTCTATCCTGATCAAGATCATCATGGTTGCCCTAATCGACGCGACGGCAGTTTTTGCAATTTTTACTGCTATCGGCCGTGAAGCGTGGTTAATCGCCACCGTCATCGCAGTGATCACCGTGGTGATCAACGTGGTGTACTTCAAGAAGGGCTGGTTGCCGGCGAAGTACCTGTTGCCGGGCACGATTTTCTTGTTGATCTTCCAAGTTTTTGTCATCGGTTACACCGGCTACATTGCCTTCACCAACTATGGCTCGGGACATAATTCGGACAAAGCCGACGCGGTCTCAGCGCTGTTGCAGTCCAATCAGGAACGTGTTGCCGGTTCCCCTGGCTACCCGGTCGCTCTCTACACCGGTGAAGACGGTCTGGCCATGGTGGTTGAAAAAGACGGCCAACAGATGCTCGGCGACGTTGATGACGCGTTGGCACCCGTTGACCCGGCCACCTTGGCAAACTACACCCAGCTCAAATTTGCTGACTTGCTCAGCCGTCAGGGGGAAGTGACCTCACTGAAGGTCGCAATCAGCGATGATCCAGCCGAAGGAACGTTGCGCACTAGCGATGGACGAACCGCCTATCAGTACACCTCCTCGCTGAGCTACGACCGTGATGCCGATACGATGACCGATCAGAAAACCGGTACCGTCTACACCGACACCGGGGTTGGAGCGTTCACCGCGCAAGACGGGACGCAGTTGATGCCGGGCTGGTCAATCAACGTCGGCTTTGATAACTTCACCCGTGCGTTTACCGACTCCTCAATCCGTGGAGCACTATTCTCGGTCTCGGTCTGGACCTTTGCCTTTGCGTTCTTGTCAGTGGCATCGACCTTTTTCCTCGGACTCTTCTTGGCCATCGTGTTCAATGACATGCGAATGAAGGGGCGCAAGATTTATCGCGTCATCTCGATATTGCCTTACGCCTTCCCTGCCTTCTTAGGTGGCCTGGTGTGGGCCGGCATGCTGAACAAGGACTTTGGCTTTGTGAACCAGGTGCTCTTTGGGGGAGCAGGAATCCCATGGCTCACCGATCCGTGGCTGGCCAAGTTCTCGGTGCTGTGGGTCAACCTCTGGCTGGGGTTCCCTTATATGTTCTTGGTGTGCACCGGCGCATTGCAGTCTATCCCGCAAGAGCTTTCGGAAGCTGCCACCATTGACGGAGCGAAACCTTTCCAGATTTTCCGACTGATCAAGTTGCCGCTGCTGCTCGTTTCTGTCGCTCCGCTGTTGATCAGCTCCTTCGCCTTCAACTTCAACAACTTCAACGTGATCTACATGCTCACCGAAGGCGGTCCACGATTAGAAGACGCTGGGTTGAACGTGGGTTCAACCGACATCCTGATCTCGATGGTGTACAAGGTAGCTTTTGTCGGCTCACAACGTGACTACGGGCTGGCCAGTGCGTTCTCCATCATCATCTTCGTGATCGTAGCGATCATTTCCATCATCAGTTTTAAGCAGACCAAGGCACTGGAGGAGCTGAACTAATGAGCGCCGACACCACTTCAACAACACCAAAACTCAACGTCCGTACTCCTGCGCAGCCTGGGCGTCGTACCTTTGGAAAATGGTTTGCTACCACCGGATGGCGACATCTAATTGGTGTGGCACTGTGCATCTACGCGGCCTTCCCGCTGCTATATGTACTCTCTGCCTCACTGAACCCGAACGGAACTCTGCTTTCCTCCAACGGTTTCTTTTCCACCATTGGTTTCCAGAGCTACATCGATCTGTTCCACAATGAACAACGTCCCTACGCAGCTTGGTTTGCCAACACCCTGATCATCGGCTTGACCACAGCTGCCGCGTCGGTCTTCCTCGGGGCGCTGGCCGCATACAGTTTCTCGCGCATGCGCTTCACCGGTCGTCGCGTTGGCTTGGTCAGCTTGCTCGTCGTGCAGATCTTCCCGCAGCTTCTGGCTGTGGTCGCGATCTTCATCCTGCTCACCTCGCTTGGTGATGTATTCCCAGCGCTGGGCATTGATAATCAGATTGCATTGATCATGGTCTACCTCGGCGGTGCTTTGGGGGTCAACACCTATCTGATGTATGGCTTCTTCAACACCATCCCGGTGGAGATCGATGAAGCAGCAAAGATTGACGGTGCCGGTCACGCGCGGATCTTCTTCACCATGATCCTTCGCTTAGTTGCTCCAATCCTGGCCGTGGTGGGACTGCTGTCCTTTATCTCCAGCACCAGTGACTTTGTCCTGGCTTCGGTAGTGCTGGTTTCTCCGGAAAACCAGACCTTGGCTGTGGGCCTGTACTCCTATGTTTCTGAAGAGTTCACCTCTAACTGGTCTGTCTTTGCCGCTGGCGCCGTACTCGCTGCCTTGCCGGTGATGGCCTTGTTCCTGTTCTTGCAGAAATACATCGTCGGTGGCCTGACGGCGGGCGCTGGAAAGTAAGAAGAAAATAAGAACTAGGGAAAATTGATGATGCGGGGCACGCCACTGGCGTTGTCCCGCATTGTTACGTTCTAGCTGTGCTGAAGCCACGTAGAGTAAAAGGTATGAGCCAGAATCTGCCACGCGCTGCCCGCAACTATTTGGAGCAACTTCGTCGTGCCTTGGATTTCCTCTCTGAGAATGAACGAAAGCAAGTTCTTGAACAAACGCGTGAAGAGATTAGAAGTTTGCCCGGTGGCGGGCGTCGCAAGCGCGAGCTGATGAATTTGTTGGGGGATCCGGCGATGAGAGCTTTGAAGTTCGAACGCACCGAACCTGAAGAGCTCGAAGTGAGCAGCGGAAACTACTTCCTGACTCGAATCTTGGCCTGGCCGATTTTTGCGCTGTCGTTACTCACAATTGTGGTGGTGCTCTTCTCGCCACCCCAAGATGCTGAGGTAGGGCAGCAAGCAGCGCTCAACGTACTTGGCCACTGGGGTGGTTGGCTTTCGGACCTTGAAACTCTCGTTGGTTCTCAACTGATCTGGCTGGCCTTTGTTCCGGCTGTTTTTAGCTTGTTGCCACTGTGGACGCATGGCGCGACATCGATGGTTCTTCGAGTGCTTGGCGCAGTGCTGATGAGCGTGGTGTGCCTTAGCGGTGGTTCGGCTTTGGCCCTGTATTTCATCCCGGTCACGATTTTGTTGTGGGCGCAGGTGTTCACGCCCCTGCTGATGATGCGAGGATCCATGGCCCGCCCCGATCCGGGCTGGATGATTACCGCAGCGATTCTACTGGCAGCCGCGATCATTTTTGCAGCAGTCGCTGGCCTGAACGATTTTGCTGGTCCGGACTGGATGATTATTGCTCCTTGTGCTGTTTTGGTAGTGCTAGGCATCTTGCTTCCGTTCCGTTGGAGAATCGCCCACATTGCTCTCGTCGTCGCCGGGCTGCTGGTGATTGTGGCCGGTTACGTGGCCTCGCTGCCAGATGCCTACGGCGCAACACTTATATGGCCATGGCTGGCCGGAGGACTCTCATTTGCAGCCGGGCACCTGGCCGTGGCCGCTGACATGTGGCACGATCGTGCTCGCAAGTTGCTGGCCTTGTTCTAAGCATCATGGGCGTGCTAAACGGATTTACTCAGAAACTACGTATATCCTCTTGAGATGGCCGAAAATAGGGAAAATTCGCCCGCAACGGCGGCGAAGCGTGGGCGTGGTCGTCCCCGCAAGGATTCTGAGTTCACATCTCTGAGTAAAGAATTATTGGCCGAAAAGGCACTAGAAATCGCTGGTATCGAAGGCTACGGCGCCTTGACCATGCACCGACTCGCATCCGAATTGGGTGTCACGCCTCGTGCCCTATATAACTACGTAGCGGACCGCCAAGAAGTCGTTAACCTGGCAGTGCAACGTTTCCTTGCCATCAGCCCGTTAGTTGAATTTGATGCCACCGACTGGCAGCAGGGCGTGCGCGATGCATATGTTGCTACGCGCAATGCACTGCGCGCCTATCCGCGAGCATCACAAATGAACTGGGACGAGAAAGTGGACGCTGTATCTGGTCCACGGCGAACCGAATTGATTGAACGCATACTTCGGTTTTATGTGGATATCGGGTTGACCCTCAAGCAATCCGTGGGCATGGTTCGTGCACTGGAACGTGATGTTCTGGGATTTGTCCTGAACGTCGACTACGTCTATGACCGACTCGAACCTAGCAACCTAGGGTTCGTGAGCCACTTGGTTTCGGCTGAACGACTTGATGCTTATCCAGAAATTGCAGCCCCACTTTCGCGTCAGGCCTTAGAACTACCAGCACCGGACAGCGATGAACTCTTCGAAGAACTAATTGAGACTCGCCTTCTCGCCGTTGAGCATTACCTCGCGAAAAATCGACAATCCGCCACTGACTAAGCATAAAACTTCTGGTCACGGAATAATTGCGGACCAAGTTACGCTGTAGGGACTAAGGCCACAGGATCCTGGGGCCTGAACTTGTGCTGAAAGTAGTGTCAATGCCGAACAGTCCTAGCCAAGCGCCACCTGAAACCGACGAACTCTCCTCTGGCGCCCGGTGGCGGTTGCTTGGTGTCCTGCTTGCAGCCATTTTTATGTCCCTGGTCTCGGTGAGCATCGTCAACGTGGTGCTACCTTCCATAGGTTCCACATTGCACGCCAGTGAAGCGGACATGCAGTGGGTGCTGGCTGGATATGCTCTGACCTTCGGCGTGGTACTGGTGGCGGCAGGGCGAGCCGGTGATTTGTTGGGTCGAGGCATTGTCTTCGTGACTGGCTTGGGCATTTTTACCGTGGCCAGCGTTTTGGCAGGATGTGCCACCGACCCCATGATGCTCAACATTGCTCGATTTATCATGGGCGTTGGGTCCGGACTGTTGAACCCACAAGTCATGGGGATGATCCAGCAACACTTCCGCGGTGCAGCTAGGGGCCGGGCCTATGGTTTGCTCGGGACCGTAGTTGGTTTCTCGGTAGCTGTGGGGCCGGTTCTTGGAGGGTTACTAATCAACTGGCTGGGAGCCGATGCCGGTTGGCGCTCAACCTTCTTGATCAACGTTCCCGTTGGTATCGGCGCGATCATCTTGGCGCTCATCTGGCTTCCTAAACCGCTGTTCACCAAACCCGCTGGACGCCTAGATCTAGATCCAGTGGGCGGGGTGTTGCTGGCGATGAGCATCTTCGCGCTGCTCTTGCCCTTCGTCCAGGGCCGCGAAAATCCGCTGTTATGGTGGCTATTGATTGCGGCGGTGGTATTGCTGGTGTTGTGGGTAGTGTGGGAAAAGAACTACAAAGAACGTGGCCGCGAACCCATGGTGGAACTGGCGCTGTTCAAAATTCGAAGTTTCACCAACGGAACTTTGATCGCCGGGCTGTACTTCATGGGCGTCTCCAGCGTCTGGGTGCTAGTGGCGATCTATGTTCAAGCGTCCCAAGGATTTAGTGCACTTCAGGCCGGTCTGATCTGTCTACCAGCAGCACTGCTATCGGCCTTCAGCTCGCATATCGCCGGTCGTTACGCCACAACTCTGGGACGCAAACTACTAATCGGCGGAACGCTCAGCGCGCTCTTCGGGCTCCTAGCAACGATTGCTGTGGTGTTCTTTGAAGAGCACAACAACCTCAATGTGTGGTGGATGCTGCTCTCGCTGGCCTTTATCGGCATTGCGCAAGGCTTCATCATTTCCCCAAACCAAGCTCTGACCCTCATGGAAGTTCCGGTGGCCAATTCGGGTAGCGCCGGCGGTTTAATGCAGACCTCTCAGCGCGTGGGAACAGCCGTGGGAATCGCGGTCATTACCGCAGTGTTCTACGGTTTGAACCACGTCGCCGGTTACTCCGTGGCTATGGAATTATCCTTCGTAGCGATCTCGTTGCTGGTAGTTGCCACCTTGCTAGTTGCCATTATCGACCTGCGTCAAAGCCGTACGGAGAAGCGTGTTTCAACGCGTCAAGAGTACGTACCGGTTTCCAATGAACCCCCACGTACGGTGACCGGTGCCATCGATGTGGTGGGTCCAAAAGAGCCCAGCCAACCGGCCGACGCGCAACCTTAAACGTCAAAGTAAAGCGAAGGGACACTGACCATTTGGTCAGTGTCCCTTTTCGCGTCATGGCGAAATGATCTGTGGTTCTTAGCTCATGCGGTATCCAGAAACCATGGGGCAATCAAACGGATCTCGTGCCGAGAGGCCGACCTTGTTCAGGTAGGTAATCACCTGAGCATAGGATTCTCGAATGCCGGCTACGGTGTAGGGAATCTGATGTTCTGCGCAGTACTGACGCACGATGTCGGAAACCGCTGCCAGATTGGCACGGGGCATCGAGGGGAACAAATGGTGTTCCACTTGGTAATTCAAACCACCAAAGAGGTGGGAGAGTATCCGGTTGCCCCAGGAGGAGCGAGCCATAATATTGCGGCTGGTTAGAACTTGGCGTGAGAAGAAATCGATACGCGCATCGCCGGGAACCATGGGCATGCCCTTGTGGTTCGGGGCGAAGGAAGCGCCCATGTAGATACCGAAGACTGCTAGCTGAACTCCAATGAAAGCGAAGGCCATGCCGAGGGGTAATAAGGCAAAAATCAGTGCAAGGTAAATTCCTACGCGCAAGGCAATGGCGGCAATTTCACGCTTACGACGCTTCGTGCGCTCTGCAGTGAACAAGTAACGGATCGACTGAATATGAAGATTTAATCCTTCCATGGTCAGCAGAGGGAAGAACAGATAGCCCTGACGTTCCGTGATCCATTTCAGGAAACCGCGCTGTCGTTTGGCGTCAGCGGGCTGGAAGGAAATGGTGTCCCATTCAATGTCCGGGTCCTTGCCAATGGTATTGGGTGTGGCATGGTGCTTGTTGTGCTTATTCATCCACCACTGGTAGCTGATGCCCACAACCACGTTGGCCAAAAAACGACCAAGCTTGTCATTGGTCTTGCCCGAAGACAGGATCTGACGGTGCGCCGCCTCATGTGCCAGGAATGCGAACTGCGTCAATAAAATTCCCAAGGCTGCAGCAATCAATAGCTGATACCAACTGTGACCCAAAAGAATGGATCCAGCTATCGCTGAACCAAGCAGGATCACCAGTACAGAGCCAAGTCCTAGGTAGTGTGCGCGACGTCGTCCAGATAGGCCTGCATCTTGGACGAGTTTCTTAACGTGGAAAAAGCTTTTGGGGTCTCCGGGCCGGTTTGTCGGTGCGGAGGGCTGAAGAATGGAACTGCTACTCAAGTCGTTTCCTAGGCTGTGGTAGCGGGGCGACATCTCAGTCGAAAGAACTGAAAGTCTCGGCTCCTATGCGCTCAAGACTACGGCACGAGACTGTGAACGAACCATAAAAGTCCTGCTACCTAGCCAGTGTTAATACTGGACAGTGAGTTCGCCGTCGGTGATTTCCCAGCGCGTGGTCAGACGGACATTTTCTAGCAACCTACGGTCGTGCGTGACCAGCAGTAGGGCGCCTTCGTAGACTTCAAGTGCTTCTTCGAGTTGCTCGATAGCTGGCACGTCCAAGTGGTTAGTTGGCTCATCAAGCACCAGAAGATTGACTCCGCGGGCTTGAAGTAATGCCATTGAAGCCCGAGTACGTTCACCGGGGGACAGCGAGCGAACTAAAGCATTTGACTGGTCGGCTTTAAGCCCAAATTTTGCCAAGAGGGTGCGTACCTCGGCCGAAGAGAATTCGGGAACAGCTTGTTCAAATGCTGCCCCGAGGCTCAGTTCTGCCGGTAACTGGGTGCGGGCCTGATCGATTTCACCAATGCTCACAGAGCTACCTAGCGACGCGCTACCTTGATCCGGAGCAATCTTGCCAAGCAACATGTTCAGCAATGTGGATTTGCCCGCGCCGTTTGGACCGGTAATTCCGATACGGTCATCGGAATTCACCTGGACCGAGACCGGACCAAAGCTGTACTGGCCAAGTTGTCGTTGGGCTTCATTCAGTGTGCACATCACCGAGGAGCCACGCGGGGCAGCAGCAATGGAGAATTGCAGAACCCACTCTTTGCGAGGTTCTTCCACTTCTTCTAAACGGGAGATCCGAGATTCCATTTGGCGGACTTTAGCGGCCTGCTTTTCCGAAGATTCGCTATTGGCCCGACGGCGGATCTTGTCGTTATCCGGCGCCTTACGCATCGCATTGCGCACGCCTTGAGATGACCACTCGCGTTGCGTGCGGGCGCGGGAAACCAGATCTGCTTTTTGATTCTCGAATTGTTCGTAGGCCTCGCGAGCATGACTACGGTTGATGGCCCTTTCGGCCAGGTACGAGTCGTAGCCGCCTTCATAGACCGCCACTTTATTCTGGGCCAGATCTAGCTCAATAATGCCGGTGGTGCAACGAGCCAGAAACTCTCGGTCGTGGGACACCAGAATGACTGGGGAGCGCAAGGAATTGATGAACTCTTCGAGCAGTTCGAGTCCCGCAAGGTCCAGATCATTGGTCGGTTCATCGAGCAATACGATGTCAAAGCGGGAAAGCAACAAGGCCGCCAAGGCTACGCGTGCCACTTGTCCGCCGGAGAGTGAAGTCATCTCGGTGTCTAAGGCCAGGGTGAAGCCCAATTTGGCTAGCACTTCGGGAATGCGGTCTTCAAGGTCCATCGCCCCGGAGGCCATCCAGTGATCAAAGGCCGTGGCGTAGGCATCGTCGGCACCGGGCTTGCCGCTACCTAGTTCCTCTGCGGTTTCTTCCATGCGCGCGGTGGCCTGGGCGCATCCGGTGCGGCGGGCCAAATAATCGGTGATGGTTTCACCCGGGATGCGTTCATGTTCCTGAGGTAGCCAGCCGATGAATGCTGAGTCTGGGGCGGTGCTCACCGATCCGGCCTGTGGTGTAGCTGCCTTGGCCAACAATGACAGCAACGTTGATTTGCCGGCGCCGTTGGCGCCCACCACCCCGTACACATCTGAGGAGCTAGCGGTAAAGCTCAGCGAAGAAAACAGGGTTCGGTGGGCGTGGCCACCAGAGAGGTCTTTGGCCACGAGCGTTGCAGTCATGGAATTAAGTTTAGTGTGCTGAAAGCTGCACAAAGCACAGCGGTTCGAGCCCCAAGACAAGAACTGTCAAGGGCTCGAACCGCTGTGTTGTACGTGGGCCTAGGCTTCAGCTTCGCCGATGCGCTGGAATTTCAGCTGTCGGCGGGCCAAACGGTGTGCATCCGGGATGGCCCGGGCCAAGGAAATTTCTGCAGCAATGGCTAAGCCAAGCTGTTGACAGAATTCACGCGGCTGCTTCGAAGCATCCACCTGTTCTTCCACCACGTGGTCCACCAAACCTGCTTCACACAACGCGGGCACACCGATTTTCTGCTGCCGCGCCATCTCGGGAGCTTTATCGGTGCTGCGGTGAATGATGGCGCTGGCGCCTTCGGGTGGCAAGGGGGATAACCAAGAATTTTCCGCAGCCAGCGTCCGGTCCGCGGGAAGCAACGCTAGCGCGGCACCTCCGGTTCCCTGCCCCAGAAGCACCGACACCGAAGCGGTTCGCAAACCGATGAGCTCATTGAGGGACCGCGCGATTTCTCCGGCTAGCCCACCTTCTTCTGACTGCACGGATAATTCGGCACCGGTGGTATCGATGATGGTCACCAACGGTAGCTTCAGCTCCTGAGCCAACTGCATGCCTCGACGAGCCTCCCGCAATGAGGCTGGACCCAAGCTGGCAGTTTCTGGGTGTCGAGGACGTTGTTGCCCAATCACCACGCAGGCCTGATCGCCAAAACGGGCCAAGGCCAGTATCAGGCCGGGATCTTTTTCGCCCTGACCGGTACCGTTTAGTGGCAACGCTTCGTCGGCGGTCGCCAACAACATTCTCGTGTCTGGGCGACGCGGGTTACGGCTAGCAAGAACCGAATCCCAGACATCCTTGTTACCCCGTGAATAGGGCTGGCCCATAGGTGCAGGGAAACTATTTTCGGTGGGGGACGGTTGAAGAATTGATAGGGCCCGATTCACCAAGTTCGAGAGCTCATCGGCTGGGACCACCGCATCGATCAGTCCCTTACGGAACAGATTCTCGGAGACCTGCACCCCATCCGGGAACTTCTGGTCGTACAGAGCTTCATACACTCGTGGGCCCAAGAAGCCTAGTAGTGCACCGGGCTCGGCCACGGTAATGTGCCCGAGTGAGCCCCATGAGGCCATCACACCGCCAGTGGTTGGGTGGCGCAGATACACCAGATAGGGCAGCCCGGCTTCCTTATGGCGGCGGACCGCATCGGTAATGGCCACCATTCCCAAGAAGGCCAGCGTGCCTTCCTGCATGCGCGTACCACCCGAGGCGGGACCTGCCAGCAACGGAAGCTTGAGCGCGGTGGCTCGCTGAATCGCAACTACGATGCGTTGCACTGCTGCCTGACCGATGGAACCAGCCAGAAATCTAAACTCGGAGACGATTACCGCAACCTCGCGGCCGTGGATCCGACCTTTACCGGTGATAACCGCCTCGTCGGTTCCGCTTTTAGCCGTCGCTGCGTGCAGGTCCGCGGCGTACTCATCGCTTAGTGGTGGTTGGATCGGGGTCTGGTCCCATGACTCAAAGGAGCCAGCATCCAACACGATATCCAGTAGCGTGGCAGCATCGATACGCATTGTCGAAGTGTTCATCTACCTACCCTCCTTGCGTGAGAGCAGCCATTGCTCAATTTCATCTGCGTCCGAGTTCAATACCGGCGGGGCAGCATGCGCGGTGCGTGTGGTCTCCTTGTTGGTAGCCGGATCGAAGAAGCGCAAGGGTGGGCCGGGCAAATTGATCTTGCCTAGAACTTCATGCTCCACCTCCACGATGAGCCCTTGAGATTTCACCTGTTCCCATTCATATACTTCTTCAATGCTGCGCACCTTGCCCGAAGGGATGCCGGCGTCATCGAGGATCCTTAAGAGATCTTCAGCGTTGTACTGTGCGAATCCCTGCTCGATGAGTAGGTTGAGCGCGGGGCGGTTGGCCACACGGGACTGATTATCAACAAAACGCGGGTCATCTGCGGGCAGGTTGAAGGTGGTGGCAAAATTCTGCCACAGTTTCTGGCTGCCGATACTGATCTGTATCTTGGAGTCCTTGCATGCGTACAAACCATAGGGAGCGATGGATGGGTGGTGGTTTCCGATGGCTTGCGGGTTCTGGCCGGCCACCGTGGCACGGGTTCCTTGGAAGGCATGCACACCAATAATGGAGGCCAGCAGGGAAGTGCGCACCACCTGTCCGAGCCCGGTTTTTTCGCGCTCCAACAAGGCTGCGAGCACTCCATAGGCGCCGTACATTCCCGAGAGCAGATCAGCGATGGGAACGCCGACCTTTTGCGGATCCTCGGGACCCGACCCAGTTATGGACATCAGGCCGGCTTCGCCCTGCAAGATCTGGTCGTAGCCGCTGCGATGGGCTTCTGGACCGTCGTGACCAAAACCGGTGATCGACATGATTACCAGGCGCGGGTTCAACTCGTGCAGGACTTGCACGCTGAAGCCCAGACGATCCAAAACACCAGCTCGGAAGTTTTCCATCAGAACATCGCTATTCTTGATCAGCTCTACAAGTTTGGCCTTGTGCTCTTGATCTTTCAGATTTAGCGAAAGTGAGAGCTTATTGCGGTTGCAGGACAGGAAGTAGGTGGCCTGGGGATTCTCTTCAGGGCCCACGAAGGGTGGGCCCCAGCCTCGGGTGTCATCCCCAACGTCAACGCTTTCAATTTTGATGACCTTGGCACCAAGATCACCCATCATCATTCCGGCGTGCGGACCAGCCAAGGCACGGGTGAGGTCAAGGATGACGTAGCCGCTTAGGGGTCCGATCGTGCTCGGCCCTGCGCCGTCCATGTTGGTAGCAGTCGAGTGTTTTTCTTTTGTTGAACTCATGAAAGCCTCCTAGAAATTTCTTCGCAAAACGTTGTTGACGGTGAGGGCTAGAGCCAGCCGGGCAATACCAGTAGTGCCCACGCCAGCAGGGGACCGGCGAGCACCACGATGCCGCCGTAACCCAAGACCTGCTTGTAAAAGCGGTCCTTGTCGGTACCTTCGGGGGCATTGGCCAGCACCAGTGCTCCATTGGTGGAGAAAGGCGAAACGTCAACGACGGTCGAGGCGATGGCCAGTGCACAAATCAGGCCGGTAGCGCTGATGGAGCCGGTATTCAAAAACGGGATGGCCAGCGGAATCAGAGCGGCCAAAATGGCGGTGGAGGACGCAAAAGCGGAAACAACGGCGCCGATGTAGCAGATCAACAAGCCGGCCAGCAGTGGCGCACCCAGACCAGCAACGCTGTTAGAAACGTACTCGATGGTGCCAGCTTCTTCGAGCACGCCAACGAAGGTGAGCATGCCGCAAATCAATAGCACCGTGGCCCAGCTGATCTTGTTCACGGCACCCTTCTGCGCCTTTGGGTTTACCAGAGCAAGGAATACCGCGATGGTGATCGAGACAAATCCAACGTCCACCTTGAAGCCCAGAGCGATTACTGCCAAGGCAATCAAACCGATGATGGTCATGAGCTGACCGAAACGCTGACCTGGTTCATGGGGTGCTGCACCGTCACCGGCTGGATCGCGTGGCCCGTAGGTACCCGAGCCGCTGCTCTTGAAGTCAACGTCTGCTGCATGCGCTCCGACTGAAACTTCCAGGCGAGCTTTGGCAACATGTTCAGCGATAGCACCGGCGCGCTGGCCGACGAGTTGCCGTCCGCCCAAGACGATGAACAGAACGATGGCAATGACCAGGTTGAAGATGAAGCTGGTCAGGAACAGCGCGGTGGAGCTGAAATCGAAACCAGCCTTTTCGATCAGTCCGTTGACGATCACGCCATAGACCGCGATTGGGGAGAAGCCGCCGGCTTGTGCACCGTGAACCACGAGCATGCCCATCATTAGTGGGTTGATCTTGTAGCGCTGTGCGAAGTTCAGTGCGATCGGTGCGATGATCGCTACCGCTGCTGGGCCGAGGGCACCAATGGCGGTGATGGCCGCGGTGATGACAAACATGACCCAGGGGATCAGTGAGATTCGGCTGTCCACCAGTTTGACGGCTTTATCCACCAGTATGTCGATGGTGCCGTTATTTTGGGCAATGGCAAAGAGGTAGGTGACGCCCACCAGGGTGAGGAACAAGCCACCGGGGAAACTGGCGAGTATTTCTTTGGTGTCCATTCCAAGGAAGACGGTGCCCAGCAGGAATGCTCCGACAAAGGCCAAGGCACCCATGTTGATGGGGAAGATCGTGGCAATGATGAACATCACCGCCAAGATCAAGATTGAAACTAACGCGACAGACATGTGGTTGATCCTTTTCGCAGTAGGCCGCAAAGCGAGGTTTGTTTTGTGTGACGGGAGTCACTGGCTCACTGGCCTAGCCTCCTAGACTCCGAGTGTCTTGTCAAGCTGAATTTCGGTGTAAGTTTGTCCTAGAACACAGCAGAGGGAGGGAACGTGGCTGAAATCAAGAAGCCGGCTGGTTTTGCCAAGGTGCAACGCCCAAGGCTCTATGAGCAGCTCATGCAGCAGATCTTAGCTTTTGTGGAACAGGAGCAATTGGGTCCCGGGGATCACTTGCCTGCAGAGCGCGAATTAGCAGATCAGCTAGGGGTTTCGAGAGCTACGTTGGCTCAGGCACTAGTGGCTTTGGAAGTTCTGGGTGTCATTGATGTTAAACACGGAACCGGGGCTGTATTGGTCTACCGCCCCAGCGTCGCCACGGTGTTGCGCGAACTTCGTGAGCACGAAAATAGGCTCCCAGAAATTGTTGAAGCGCGAAGCACCTTGGAAGTAAAACTTGCTTCGTTGGCCGCGCAACGGCGCACCGATGCAGACCTGAAAAAGATCAATCAGGCACTGACTGTGATGTCTCAAGAGATTAAAAACGGCGGGCGCGGCGAGAAAGGGGACGAGCTCTTTCATGAAGCAATCACCGGTGCCGCCAAGTCTTCGGTATTGCAGAAACTGATGACATTTATTTCTGAAATGGTGCTGGAAACTCGACTGGAATCCCTGGGGCAACCAGGCCGGCCAGAACGCTCCTTGGAGTCTCACCGCAAGATCGCTGAAGCGATTAGTGATGGGGATGGTGAGGCGGCTGCAGTTGCAATGCAGGAGCATATTGAACTGGTTTCCGACGTGGCATTGCTTAAGGACAGCCAGTAGGCCAGCAGTAGTAAGCGGTGTGTCGCCGCAATGTAAGTGGAAGCATCGACCGAGCCCGGATGGTTCGGTGGTCAGCTAGTTATAGAAATGACGAGCATGCGTGCTTACGTGTGTCGATGCATCGATAGGCCGACTGGTTTTTGAAACAGCGAAGTCGGATCTGAAGAAGAGGCCCGCCGGAAGAGACGCTCTAGCAACCGACAATAAAATAGGATTCACAACAAATAATCCCGGGTTTCCCGCGCAACACGCGAGAAACCCGGGATTATTTAGCCCAGCAGCTTAGACCTGGTTACCCAGCTTGAAGCCCTTGGAAGCCTGACCATGGTACGAACCGGTGTCATCACCATCGCGGGTGAAGGAGAAACCGTCGGCACCGATGGTGACCTCAAGTTCGGAATCATCGGTACGCTCGACGATTTCCTTCACATTGCCATCAAGGTCTAGGACCTTGGAAGCCTCGGTGTACCAGGATGGGACTACTGGGTTGCCCCACCAGTCGCGGCGCTGGTTATCGTGCACGTTCCAGGTGATGGTCGGATTATCTGGATCGCCGGTGTAGTAATCCTGGGTGTAGATCTCGATGCGGTGATCATCTGGATCCAAGATGTACAGGTAGAACGCGTTGGACACACCGTGGCGGCCCGGGCCGCGTTCGATGCGATCGGAGATACGCAGCGCACCCATCTTGTCGCAGATCTGGATGATGTTGTGCTTCTCGTGGGTGGAGAAGGCAACGTGGTGCAGGCGTGGTCCGTTGCCACCGGTCAGCGCGGTGTCATGAACGGTACCCTTTCGCTGCATCCAAGCAGCGTAGGTAGTGCCTTCATCGTCCTGAATATCCTCGGTAACTGTGAAGCCCAAATCTTCGAGGTACTTGCGTCCACGCGGTACATCCGGGGTGACCTGATTGAAGTGGTCCAAGCGCACCAATTCGCCGGCCGAGTATAGGTCATAACGCATGTGCAGGCGCTCAACGTGGGTCGTCTCGAAGAAGAACTCATAAGGGAAGCCCAGCGGATCCTCAACACGAACCGCGTCGCCAATGCCTCGAACGAAGCCTTCCTTGCGGCGCTCGGTGCGGCAGCCCAACTCCTTGTAGTAGGCCTCGGCCTTATCTACTTCTTCGGTGGAACGAACGCGGAATGCCATGGCCTTCAGCGCTGCTACTGGACCCTTAGTCAGTACCAGGTTGTGGTGGATGAATTCTTCGAAGGAACGCAGGAAGATCTGGTTCTCATCTTCGTATGAAACATGCAGGCCCAGCACGTCCACGTAGAAATTACGAGAACGCTCAAGATCGGTAACGACCAATTCTGCGTAGGCGCAACGCAGGATATCCGGTGCTGGAACCGATGGGGTAGGGATAGGGTTAGAAATTTCTTTGCTCATGTTATTGCTCCTTTGCAATCAAGCTAATGGTGGCTAAACGCCGAACTTAGGGGAGTGGGCTTCGTTGAGTGTGATCTGGATGGACTGCTGGGTGGTGTAGAAATCCACCGAACGGTAGCCACCCTCACGTCCTAGACCCGAGGCTTTCACGCCACCGAAAGGAGTGCGCAAATCACGGACATTGTTCGAGTTCAGCCAGACCATGCCGGAGTCAATCTGGTGGGCAAAGTTATGTGCACGCTTCAGATTGGAGGTCCACACGTAGGCAGCCAGACCATACTTGGTGTTGTTGGCCAGTTCCAGTGCTTCCTCGTCGGTATCAAACGGGGTGATAGCCACAACTGGACCAAAGATTTCATCCTGGAAGATCTGCGCATCCGGTGCTACATCCGCGAAGACTGTCGGTGCAACGTAGTTACCTTCATCGAAGCCTTCAGCGCGTCCGCCACCTGCCAGCAACCGGCCCTCACCCTTGCCGATTTCGATATAGCTCATCACCTTTTCGAAGTGCTTCGGGTGAACCAGCGAGCCGACTTCAGTCTTTGGATCGCTTGGCAGTCCCACCCGGATGTTCTTCGCGCGTTCTGCAAACTTGGCTACGAAGTCATCATAGATATCGCGCTGTACGAGCACGCGGGAACCAGCGGTGCAACGCTCACCGTTCAGTGAGAAGACACCAAAGACGGTGGCGTCCAGGGCGGCTTCTAGATCAGCATCGGCGAAGACTACGGCAGGAGACTTTCCGCCCAGTTCCAAGGACAGGCCCTTGAAGAATGGGGCTGCTGCAGTGGAGATGGTGGCGCCGGTGGACGAGTCGCCGGTGAAGGACACCAGTGGCACATCAGGGTGCTTGACCAGGTAGTCGCCGGCAACTGAACCGGATCCGAAAATCAGGTTGAAGACGCCTTCTGGAAGGCCAGCTTCTTTGAAGATTGCTGGCCATAGTCCTGCCGAAAGTGGGGTGTAGCTGGCAGGCTTGAGAACCACGGAGTTACCGGTGGCGATGGCCGGAGCCAGCTTCCATGATTCCTGCATGAACGGTACGTTCCATGGGGTGATCAATGCGGCGACGCCAATTGGTTTGCGGTTCACGTAGTTCATCTGGCGACCTGGGACGCGGAAGGAGTTATCTACCTGAGCGACAATGAGGTCTGCAAAGAAACGGAAGTTCTCGGCTGCTCGACGTGCCTGACCCTTAGCCTGGGTGATTGGCAGACCCGAGTCGTAGGACTCAAGCAGGGCCAGCTCGTCATCACGAGATTCAACGATGTCAGCGATCTTGTGCAATACACGCGAACGCTCACGTGGCAGCATCTTGGACCAAGGACCTTCTTTGAACGCCTTGTTAGCTGCGGCGACCGCCAGATCAACATCCTCTGGCTGGGCCGAGGCGGCGGTGGCGTAATTCTGGTTAGTTACCGGTTCTTGAACGTCAAAAGTTGCTGAAGAAATGGAATCAACAAAGGTTCCGTCGATGTAGTGCTGCAGATGGGTTGGAAGGTTTTCTGGTACGAAGTGCTCGCTCATGAGAATTTCTTTCGTTTTTGGTGGTGGTTCCGGCATCGTTGCCGTGGGGAGGGAAGAATTTTCTGTCTTAGATGACGCTGGGTTCCATACCAGCGGCCTTCAGATAGCTGTTGAGGGTGTGGGCTCGGTGTTCACGACAGGCCGCTTCAATCTGTGCCGGGGTGGCATGGGATTCAATTAGATCCAGCAACCCGTCATGTTCCTTGACCGATTCGCGGGCACGATACGGGATGTGGGTGAAACTGCTGGCCCGCATTGCTGCCAGCCGGCGCCATCCGCGTTGCACTAGGTCTAAAATGTGCGGGTTAGGGCACTGGCCGTAGAGCAACTGATGGAATTCGGTGTTCATTTTGGTGAAGGCCACCGGATCAAAGTCGTCCAAGCACTGACGCATTTTTTCGTTCAGTTCTCGTGCCTTGGCCAACCAAGCTGCATCCATGGACTCGGCAGCCAGTGCGGTGGCGGCTGGCTCAATGATCATCAGCGTTTGCATGGTGTGCAGATACAGGGTGGAATCTACCTGGGCTACGGTGGCTCCGACATTACGGGTGAAGTGCACCAGGCCTTCGGCTTCCAACCGGCGAATCGCTTCACGGACCGGCACCACCGAGCAACCTAATTCCTCGGCGATGGTGCCCAACACGAGGCGATAACCGGGGGAGTACGCACCATTGTTGATGCGTTCGGAAACCAACTGGTAGGCAAGTTCGGATTTTGAGGCGGAAGTTAGAGTGACCATGAATCCAGCTCCGGACTTCCAGCTTCCTGCCACGCCTGGTACTTTGCTTTCCACTCGGCGTTCATCGGGAACAGGCCTTCGATCCCGTAGCCGCGCTTGACCATAGCAAAAATGAATTCGTCATTGGACTCGGTGACCACTGCTTCGGCGGCGACTTCTTGAACCAGTGCTGGCGGGATGACCACAATGCCATCGGAATCCGCCACGATTACATCTCCTGGCTGGACCGAGACACCGCCGCAGGCCACGGTGATGTCCTTATCCCAGGCCACGTGTTTGCGACCGAGTACTGCCGGGTGAGCACCGTTGTAGAACACGGGAATTTCCAAGTTGGAGACCGCATTAAGATCGCGCACACCGCCATCGGAAATGATGCCCGCAGCACCTAGCTGCTGGGAGCGGAGCGCCAAGATGTCACCGAGGGTGGCCGAGCCGGTTTCACCACGGGCTTCCATCACCAGGATTTCGCCACTGTTCAGTGAATCAATGGATTGCTTTTGGGTGTTGTATCCGCCGCCGTGAGCCTTGAATAGATCTTCACGGTTAGGAATATAGCGCAGCGTACGCGCGGTGCCGATCACTCGCTGCATGCCCTTGGTTGCGCCGGGAACTTCGATGTTCACATTGTTCAGGCCGCGTTTGCGCAAGGTGGCGGATAAGGTTGCGGTGGCTACTGAAGCCAGCTGTTCGCGGACCTTGTCGGTGAGTACTTCCTTGCCCGTGATCACCGGTGGTAGTCCGGCCGAAGCGCGGTCGCCGTAGGCATCTTCTTTGTCTTTCTCATTGACCTGTGGCTGATTGCCGAATGCTGCGAAGGCCTCGGTCCCTTCCACAGCGGTGGTCTTCAGCTTGCCGGTGGTTGCGCCGGTGATCAGGTCGGTGACCTCCACTTCGACAACGTCGCCGGGGAAGAAGACGGTTGAGCCGGCGGGGGTACCGGTGAGGATGATGTCGCCTGGCTGTAGGGTCATCTGCTGGGATAGGTCGGCGATGATCTGAGCGAAAGAGAAGAGCAGTTCAGCGGTGGTTGCGTCTTGGGCCAGCTGACCGTTAACCCAGGTCTGCACCTGAAGCTTGGCGGGGTCCAGGGTTGCCGCGTCCAAGAGGTTGGGACCTAGCGGGGTGTAGCCGTCGCCCGACTTTGAGCGGATGTTGGATCCCTTATCCGCGTACTTCATGTCATGCACGCCCAAGTCGTTCGATGCGGTGACCGAGCCGACGTACTTCCAAGCGTCTTCAACCGAGACTCGACGGGCTGCGGTGCCGATGATCAGCGCGATTTCACCTTCGAAGGCCAGCAGTTCAGTGCCGGCTGGGCGTTCAACCGTGCCGTTAGTGGCGGCCAGGGAGGTGGAAGCCTTCATGAAGTAGCTCGGGAACTTAGGGGTGCGGCCACGCTGAGCTGCACGCGAGGAGTAGCTCAGGTGTACTGCCAATACTTTGCCTGCCTGGGCGAAGGTCTCTTCAGTTACTGGGAGAGTGGAGGTCACCGTTGATCTGCCTACTTTCGTGATTCTGCGTCGTACATCAAATCGTATACGATCAGTGTGCGCTGAATCTCAGTCACTGTCAAGCCCATAGAATTCGGTTGTATCTCAGTCATCAAGTTGCGACTTGAAAACCGCGGAGTTCAAGGGGAAATGAAAGCGCCGTCCCAACAAATAATTCTTGGGACGGCGCTGGCGATAATTTGCCAATGCAGCCTAGCCAGTTCGACTCAACTTCGGTCAATCTGAGCGGATGCCTCAATGGTTCGCGAATGACCGGAGCGTGGGAACGCTGACTGAGCTACTTTGAAACGGACTGGCTGGTAGTCGAGGAGGCCCAGGTCGCTGTCGGGATGGACAGGCGGTACGTCTTCTTCTTCGACTGGGTTACGGTCAGCTTCGCAGTACCCTTTGTCAGGTTCACGGTCTTCAACGTCTTCCACGTGGTTCCGGATTTTACCTGGAATTTGGCGTTCTTGGCGTTGTACTGTGCGTAGCGGTACTTCTCTGGGGAGTAGACCTGCGCCTTTGCGGTGAGGGTTACCTTGCTGCCGCGACGGCTGGCAGTCACTGAGCTCTTGGCCTTGCCGCGGACGTAGAAGGTCTTGGCAGAATTGTCGACGTAATCGACCCAATCGGTATCCGTGTATCCCCAGTACGAGTCCCAGTATGAGTAGTAGGCGGTAAGGTCAGCGGGTCCAACCCTGTATGCACCGAGGCCGTCGTAGCTAGGGCAAATCAAGGCGCGATCTGAAATCTCACGACCCTCAAGCCAAAGTGTGTCTACGACACCGCCCTGTCGGGTCACGTCGATTATGCCATACGAATCGTCGTAGTCGCTTTTGACTCTGGTTGATACATTGACGGTGACGTTGCGGCAATTCGAATCGGCTACCGTGATCGATGAAACAGAGTAACCTGTGATATCGATTGGGCGATCGCTTGCCTGGGCTGGAACTGCCCCGAGCGCCAGAGCGCCGGTCGCGACTAGGGTCACCGCCGCGTTGCGGATGCGCCGCATTGTGGAAACTTGCATTTTCTTCTCCCCATGAGAGTGCGAATGAATATTCAAGCTGAATTCCTTGAATGTTCAAATTCTAAGGGAAAGGTAGGACGTTTTGGATAGCAATAGTTTCTATGCTCGTAATCAAGTGTTCATAAAGAAATGCCGGTCCCGCCAAAAGCGAAACCGGCATTTTGAATGTAGCTATTTCAGGAAAAGAAGTATCTGTTAAGCCTGAGCTCCTGCGCGTGCAGCAGCGGCCTCGCGCTCATCGGCTTCACGCAGTGCGCGCTCCACACGGTCAACGTCGCGGACCGCGCCCTTATCGGCCGAGAGTGCCATGGCAGCGTACGCGCGCAGCGCTGGGGAGACCACACGCTCGCGGCTCTTTGGACGGTAGCCGGTGGTGGAGATCAAACGCTCACGACGTTCGGCCAGCACCTCTTCGGAGACGTTCAAGGTCAGCTCGCGAGTTGGGATGTCGATGGAGATGGTATCTCCGTCTTCAACCAACGCGATCATGCCACCCGAGGCGGCCTCTGGGGATACGTGCCCGATGGACAGGCCCGAGGTACCGCCGGAGAATCGGCCGTCGGTGATCAGCGCGCAAGCTTTGCCTAGGCCGCGCCCCTTCAGGAACGAGGTTGGGTAGAGCATTTCCTGCATGCCCGGTCCACCCTTCGGTCCCTCGTAACGGATGACAACTACGTCGCCTTCCTTAACCTGCTTGTTCAGGATCTTTTCAACGGCTTCGTCCTGGGACTCGCAAACTACGGCTGGGCCGGTGAAGGTCCAGATTGATGGGTCAACGCCGGCGGTCTTTACCACTGCGCCGTCAACGGCTATGTTGCCGCGCAGCACGGCCAAGCCACCGTCCTTGGAGTAGGCGTTGGCTACGGAACGGATGCATCCTGCTTCTGCGTCGGTGTCCAGGGTTTCCCACTGAGCTGACTGCGAGAAAGCGGTGGAGGAACGTACGCCACCCGGGGCTGCATGCCACAGCGCGAAGGAAGTCTCGGAAGCCTTGCCACCGCGGATATCCCACTCGTCAAGCCATTCGCCCAAAGTGCTGGCGTGAACGGTGTGTACGGTTTCATCCAGCAGGCCACCACGGCGCAGTTCGCCGAGGATTGCTGGGATGCCACCGGCGCGGTGAACATCTTCCATGTAGTAGATCTTGCCGGCGCCGGCAGCGTTAGGTGCCACCTTAGCCAGGCACGGAACGCGGCGGGAGACTGCATCGATCTCATCCAAACCGAAGTCCACGCCAGCTTCGCGGGCGGCGGCCAGCAGGTGCAAGATGGTGTTGGTGGAACCGCCCATGGCGATATCCAGTGCCATCGCGTTGCCGAAAGCTTCTACGGTAGCGATGCTGCGTGGCAATACGGTTTCGTCGCTCTCGCCGTAGTAACGGTTAGCGATATCCACTACCAGCTTGCCGGCGTTCTGGTACAGATCCTTACGCGCGGTGTGGGTGGCCAGGGTTGAACCGTTACCTGGAAGCGAGAGGCCCATGGCCTCGGTCAGACAGTTCATCGAGTTGGCGGTGAACATACCGGAGCATGAACCGCAGGTAGGGCAAGCGGACTCTTCAATGCGCAGCATGTCAGCGTCGGAGATGTTTTCGTTCACGGCATCCGAGATGGCATCGACCAAATCCAGGGTGCGAACGGTGCCATCAACCAAAGTGGCACGGCCCGATTCCATTGGGCCACCGGAAACAAACACGGTAGGGATGTTCAGGCGCAGGGCCGCCATGAGCATACCTGGGGTGATCTTGTCACAGTTGGAGATACAGATCAGCGCGTCAGCACAGTGAGCGTTGACCATGTATTCCACGGAGTCAGCGATGAGGTCGCGCGATGGCAGTGAATAGAGCATGCCGCCGTGGCCCATAGCGATTCCATCGTCTACGGCGATGGTATTGAACTCGCGTGGGATACCGCCGGCAGCTTCGATAGCCTCGGATACGATGCGACCTACAGGCTGTAGGTGGGTGTGTCCGGGAACAAATTCGGTGAAGCTGTTGGCCACGGCGATGATTGGCTTGCGGCCAAGATCTGCGCCATTAACGCCGGCTGCGCGGAACAGTGCGCGTGCGCCGGCCATGTTGCGGCCATGGGTAACGGTGTGTGAACGAAGTGTGGTCATTTCTAAATCACACCACAAATTTGTTCTCAAACCCAGACGGCGCTGATACTAGTAGTACTACTACCATGATAAGAAGGTTTGTTGATGGATGCCGGAGCACGTCGCCGGGAAGAACTGGCGGCCTTCCTCAAGGATCGTAGGGCCCGCGCCGACAGGGCCTCGCATGGCTTACCCGAGGTCGGGCGAAGCCGGGTTCGCGGTCTTCGTCGGGAAGAAGTAGCTACTCTGGCCGGAGTTTCTGCTACTTGGTACACGTGGCTGGAGCAGGCACGAGACATCAATCCGTCACGTCAGGTGATGCAGTCCTTGGCTCGACTTTTCAGGCTCAGTGCCGTGGAAACCAGCTATCTTTTGGCTATGGCTGGTCATGGAGAACTGGCACCGGAGGAATCTAGCTCCATGACACCTGCCCTGCAACGCTTGTTGGATGTTATGCACTTTCCGGCTTTTTTACTCTCCGCAGATTGGGCCATCATTGGATGGAATGCCGAATATGCGCAGCTGTATCCACGCATCGCCTCGGTGGACCCCGAGGACCGCAACCTGTTGTGGCTGGTCTTTACCGACGCACAGTTACGTGAGATGCTCCCAGACTGGAAGAAGCAAAGTCGCGGATTTGTCGGAAGTTTCCGTGCAGAAACCAGAAGTTGGCTCAGCCCATCGGGGGACACCGGGATCGTTGCCCGAGTCTCGGCGGCATCGGAAGAATTTGCGGCTATTTGGAATGAACGCGACGTTGCCGGTTTTCAGACAGGGGAGCGAGTCTTCCGTCATCCGGTCAAGGGGCTAACGACCTACGAACAGCACAATCTGACTCCAGCGGAAGCTCCCGATCTGACGCTGCTGATGTATACGCCGCTGTAGCCTAAGTACCGATCATGGCGTGAGCATAAAGAAGCGACGCAGTTGCCATGGCTTCGGATCTCTGCGTCGCTCCTTGGACGAAACCGTCCTACTGTAGATTCAAAGTGAACTTCGTGCCGTCAGGACGCGGGAAACTGATCTTGCCAAGATCGCGAGCGGTGTCTACTTCCATCGCAACCGAAACGATTCCATCTTCGGAAGCTTTGAACTCCACTGGGGGACGAAGATCCTCGTGGTTGCCCGGAATTTTGAGGAGCTCAGTGCGGACAATCTTCTCGGTCAAATCAGGCGGAAGCATCGCGAGGACAACTTCTGGTTGATCTGAATTGCCGGTGACTTCCAACTGAATACCGCTTTGCTTCACCACTGCCGGGTCTTGGCATTCAGTGTTCGGCCCATTGGTGATACCAGTGCCGTCTTGGTCCCCGCTCTTGGCCCATGCTAGTAGGCACAGCTCATCAGAATCATTGACTGCAACGTATTGCGATGCGTAGGACATGAGATTCAACAGCCGGAAGGATTCAGGCTTCAGGGTTGAGTCTGTGACTTTATCTTCAGGCCTGTCCTCGCTGGTTTGCTCACGAGAGAACGCAGGGATGAGATCTTCTGCGCTGACCGATTTAGAGGTTGCCGCTGGGGTTGCGGTGGCGCTGGATTCTGGGCTCTGCGGTGATTCGCTAACAATAGAGACAGGCGACGCGGTTGTTCCGGACTTTGTAGCCGATTCAGTGCTGGCAGCACATGAGGTGGCCAGAAGTACGGTACTTAACCCCAGTAGTAGTGGGAGTTTGGACTTCATTGCGGACCCTCGAATTCATGCTGGTGTACAAAGTGATTGAAATGCTGGAAGTTGATGAAATTCGAATCATCTTGGTTCCTGCGGGTTCTGCCGAAACGAGAACCAGTGAGCAGTCAGAAGAAAGAACTCATCTTAAGCACAAACGCTAACATCGCTTTGACATGGAAAACAAGGACTTATTTCAAGGGGATGGCTGAAAGAGAAAAACTGCACTTTGTCCAGAAACTGGTGGTGAAGCTTTGGTAAAGATTGTTTCGTTTCGATTGGGCCCCATGTAGCTTTTCGTGATTTTTGACGGATCACCCTTGCCAATATTTGTACCTGAAGAGTTTTGGTAGCGATGGCAACGTCCAGACAAGAACTTGATGGCAGTTTAGATGACAACTGCTTGAAATGCCGGCGAAATCTCCCACTGCCACACTTGAAGCATCACATTAATTTGCGTGCGTTGGCGGGGAAGAGTGACTTTGCGTTTCGCGCTTATAGTTCAGCCCGGGCAGCGGGGCCCTTAGCCGTAAAGGATCAATCGATGTTTGGGTTAGAGCTTGTCGTTATTTTGGGAGTAACGATCGTGATGTGTACCGGCCTGGCCAGTAGGGTGCATATCGCGCCTCCGGTGCTCTTGTTGGTCAGCGGACTGCTATTGGGATTTATCCCAGCGCTTCGCGAAATTTCCCTGCCACCGGAAGTTGTGCTCTTCCTTTTCCTGCCGGCTTTGCTCTTTTGGGAGAGCCTGACTACATCGCTGCGAGAGATTCGGGCAAATCTACGCGGCATCATTTTGGCCAGCACCTTGTTGGTCTTGGCCACCGCCGGTTCGGTGGCAGTCATCGCTCATCTTTTCGGGATGGACTGGGGACCGGCATGGGTGCTTGGTGCCGCGCTAGCACCCACTGATGCAACTGCGGTCGGTGCGCTAACCCGCAACCTCACCCGCAGAACCGTGACCCTGCTGAAAGCCGAAAGCCTTATTAATGACGGCACGGCGCTAGTTATTTACGGGATTGCAGTCACCGCGACGGTTGGCACCGAACAGATCACCGCCCTGCACGTCTCATGGCTTGTTGTCCTGGCCTATGTGGGTGGCATGCTCATTGGTGCCATACTGGCGTGGGCTGTGATGAAGTTACGTGCTCGCATGGACAACCCCATTCAAGAGACCGCGCTGAATATCTTGGCCCCGTTCTTGGCCTACTTTATGGCTGAAACCATCGAAGCCTCGGGAGTATTGGCGGTGGTGGCTGCCGGACTGATGATGTCTCAGGCGCGCCCGCGAGCCGGCCGAGCAGCCTCGCGCAGACAGGCTGATGGATTCTGGAGCTTGTCCACGTTCTTGTTGAACGCGTCCCTTTTTGTGCTTGTAGGTCTTGAACTGCAATCGGCAACGCGCTTACTAGACTCCAGCTTGATTATCCGTGGACTACTCTTGGTTGGCATCATCTCAATGAGCCTGATCGCTGTGCGCATCGTTCATTTGTTTGCGGTGACTTTCATCATCCGGCTTTTGGATCGACGCCCAACTCAACGATTGAGAAGAATTGATCATAGGGCTCGAATCGTCAGTGGCGTCGCCGGTTTCCGAGGTGCCGTGTCGTTGGCAGCCGCGTTGGGTGTGCCACTGCTGATTGCTTCGGGTGATCCTTTCCCGGGGCGGGATTTGATCGTTTTTGTTGCCGCCGGAGTCATTGTCGTGACCATTATCGTCCAGGGGTTGCTCTTGCCCGTGGTGGTTCGCTGGGCGGCTCTAGCCCAAGACACCGCGATTGACGAAGAACGCCACCTTGCTGAATCAACGGCAACCAAAGTTGCCTTGGAAGTTTTGGACGAAACCGCTGCAACGTTGGGCACCGACACCATGGTCAGCCAGCGTCTGCGTAAAGAATATGAAGCGCATCTGCGGATTCTTGAGGCCGGTACTAATAGCGACGGCGAGGATGAGCTGCGTAGGGACCAGCAGTACAAGACCCTTCGATTGCAGATGTTGGAATACAAACGAGCCACCGTGGTGCGTCTACGCAACGAGGAACATATCGACGATACCGTCTTGCGTATTATCCAGAACAAGATGGATGCTGAGGAACTACGTTTGGCACCCGAACAGCAAGAAGAGTGAGATGTGGGGCCATAACCGCCCCGACTATCGTGCGTCTGCGTTTCTGTTCCGGTTGCGATTCTCACCGTGAGGTATTGCAGTTGGAGGATCAGGATTCATATTTGAGCGTACGCAAACATCAACGACACAGTGCCTTCGCAACCGTTGTTGTTCAATAAGAGGCCGTTGATCGTATTAGTTGTGCAGGAACTCGAGCGCTTTTTCTTTGAACTCACGGCTGGTCACTGCGTTGGCATGATTGCGTCCGGCGAGCCACAGCACATCATTGGGTGTGCCAGCGTCCTTAAGCAGGCGTCGAAGCCGCGGCATGGTCGTAGCCAGATCATCTTGGTCGCCGGCGACCAACAAAGTGGGAGATGTAGGCACCTTGGCTGCGGGATCATAAGGCTCGGATTTAATTGCCTCGATCAATTCAAAGAGTGCTTCGAGATCGTTGCTTGGTTCAGCCGCGGCAATTTTCATGATGGTTGCCGTGTAATCATCGTTGATCGCTTCTCCACTGGCCACATTGGCTCGGCCTTGAGCGAGGTCGAATGCTGCCAGTGGGTCACCCGCCCCCGGTCCGCCCATGACCAGGTGGTCTACTAGGTCTGGGTTGAATGCGGCAAATTCCCATGCAAGACGAGAACCCAACGAATATCCAATGACGTCAACGGGACCTTCGTCAAGATCCATCACGATCGCAGCGAGTGCTTGTCGGATTTGGCTCGGTGCCCAGCTGCCTTCATTGCGGCGTGGATTCTCTCCGTGTCCTGGAAGGTCTACAAGTAGTACGTTGCGCCCGGCATCGGTGAAATATTTCAGCCAGCGTGATCGCTCCCAATTCAGCTCGCCAGATGAAGCGAAGCCGTGAATGAACAGCACGGATGGGCCGTTCACCTCAGTGTTTGTGCGAACCACTCGAAGATTGAGATCCAGTGTCATGTCTTTGATCATAGGCCATCTCTAACATTTTTCGGGACAGGTGTTCGCGTCCAACGACACTTAATGTCAGAATGACTCTAACGAATTTGACGCAGTGAAAACGAGGCAAGAACAAGATGTCATCGGTACCGGGATGGGCCAACGTCAACGAGCGACGCAACCTGCCACCAGCACTGGCCGTCTCAACGGTCATTCTCGGCATCCGCGAGGGCCACGACGGAGGGCCGGATAAACTCTGCCTGCCATTGGTCCGCCGAATCCGCCAACCCCACGCAGGACTCTGGGCACTACCCGGAGGGCCGGTGGATGCACGCGAATCGCTGGGCCAAGCTGCCGGACGAAGCCTAGCTGATACCACCGGTCTTCGCCCTAGCTATCTCGAACAGCTCTATACCTTCGGCGATATTGACCGTTCACCCACGCATCGGTTGGTGACCATCGCCTATTTCGCACTGCTGAACGCTGACCAAGTTGGAGCCACAGTGCAAGACGAGAACGTGGCTTGGTTCGATACTGATGATCCGAATATTGCACAGCTGGCCTTTGATCACCGCAAGATCGTGGACTACGCGCTCTGGCGCCTGCGCAACAAGACCGAGTACGGACAAATAGCCCACCGCCTATTGGGCGAGCGCTTCACACTGGCCGCGCTGCGTGGGGTGTATGAAGCGATCTTGGGCCGACGACTAGACCCGGCAAACTTCCGCCGCACCCTGAAGAACACTGCGACCATCGAGGCCACCGAAGAATATCTTGCCGGCGGACAGCACCGTCCGCCGCGACTCTACCGGTACGTCGGGCACGGGCCAGACCCGCTAGAAGTCGACCCGTCCCAGGGCTAAGAAACTTCCACTCACTTTTACTTCGCAAGAAACGGACTATCACCATGGTTACCCAACAGACCGACAGCAACGAATCTGTCGCACAAAACATCACCCGCCTGAATCTTCTCGCCCCTGAATCCACCTGCTCCACCGACCTGGCATCCAATCCCTGGGACACTGCCACAGGATACGGCCCCGGCGCTTCTCAGGAAGACAAGATTCCTGCGAACTACCCGAAGCAAGGATCCATCCCTCAGCAGTACCTGAATGCAAGCGACGCTGAACTTGATACCCGAATTTTGGCTGCTAAGGAAAAGTTGGGGGAGAAAGCGGTTATTCTCGGACACTTCTATCAGCGAGATGAAGTGGTGAAGTACGCAGACTTCGTGGGGGATTCCTTCCAACTCGCTAACGCAGCCCTTACCAAAGACAAAGCAGAAGCCATCGTGTTCTGTGGCGTGCACTTTATGGCTGAAACCGCCGATATTCTTTCCCGAGATGATCAAGCGGTGATCCTTCCTAATTTGGCCGCCGGCTGTTCCATGGCTGACATGGCCGATGGTCCTAGCGTCCAGCAATGCTGGGAAGAACTGACCGCGCTTTATGCTGACGAAGAAGATGATGGCCGGATGCCGGTGATCCCGGTGACCTATATGAACTGTTCGGCAGAACTCAAAGCCTTTGTTGGTCGTAACGGGGGATTAGTGTGCACCTCCTCGAATGCCGCCACAGTGTTGGAATGGGCTTTTGAACGCGGACGGCGCGTTCTGTTCTTCCCAGACCAGCACCTAGGACGCAATACCGCTAAGGCCATGGGCGTGCCATTGGAACAGATGCCAATGTGGAGCCCGCGCAAGGAACTTGGTGGCAATGATTCCCAGACGTTGCTGGATGCCAAAGTCATCTTGTGGCACGGTTTCTGCTCGGTGCACAAGCGTTTCACTCCAGCCCAAATCGCGAAGGCCCGTGAGGACTTCCCAGGTGTCCAGGTCATCGTGCACCCCGAATGCCCCATGGAGGTAGTGGACGCTGCCGACTCGGCTGGCTCCACCGACTTCATCCAAAAAGCCATTGCCGCAGCCACTGAGCCAACGACCTTTGCCATCGGTACCGAGATCAACATGGTCAATCGCCTAGCAGCCCAATACCCGCAGCACACGATCTTCTGCCTCGACCCGGTGATCTGCCCCTGCTCCACCATGTACCGGATCCACCCGGGTTATCTTGCGTGGGTGCTCGAAGAATTGGTCGAAGGTAGGGTCGTAAACCAAATCACCGTGCCGGCAGAACAGCAAGGCGATGCCAAGATTGCCTTGGAGCGAATGTTGGCGGCCAAACCATGAGCAACAAAGTTCTGACTCAGCGCAAGCTGGTGATCATCGGCTCTGGGGTGGCCGGTTTATGTGCCGCGCTGGAGGCGGTTCGTTTAGGTGCACCGGTGGTTATGTTCACCAAAGAGCAGCTCGGTTCCGGCAATAGTGCTTGTGCTCAAGGGGGCCTCTCTGCCGTGACCGGTCAGGGTGAGGTCTTGGGAGACTCAGTTGCCAGCCATGTATCCGACACCCTACGTGCCGGTGCGTTCTATGGAAGAAAAGAAGCTGTTGAAGAACTTTGTGGTTCAGCCGCGGAATTGGTGACCAGCCTAGAAAACTACCAGGTGCACTTTGACCGGGACGTGGCAGGTAACTATCAACTGGGTTTGGAAGCCGCCCATAGCGCCCACCGAATTCTGCACGCCGGTGGAGACGCCACCGGCGCCGGACTCATTGCTTCGTTGAAGCAACAGGTGATCGCGGCCCAGGCTCAAGGGAAAATCGAACTTATTGAGCACGCGATGGTTATGGACATCTACCGGGGCCGAGATTCGCAACTGAGCGTGTCGTATCTTCAAGGGTATGGCCGGGATGCCGAACAGTTGGCAGACGCAGCTGATGCGGTACTCATAGCCACCGGCGGTATCGGCAGCCTCTTTGAAGCCAGTACCAATCCAGCTGGAGCCACAGCTGACGGGATCGGGCTCGCTGCCCGTGCCGGCGCCGTGATCAGTGACCTCGAATTTATTCAGTTCCATCCCACCTTGGTTGACCCGCAACTCTATCCAGAAGCTGGCATGATCAGCGAAGCGGTCCGTGGTGAAGGGGCGGTACTGATCAATGAGACTGGCGAGCACTTCATGCTGGCGATTGATCCACTAGCCGAATTGGCTCCGCGCGATGTGGTGGCTAGAGCCATCCACGCTCAATACCAAGCGGGCCATCAGGTATTTATTGACGCCAGGGCAGTTGAAGCCGAGCGTGGAGATGGATTCTTGGCCTCTCGCTTCCCCTCCATCTCGGCGAGGCTTAAGAACTGCGGCCTAGATCTTGCCGTGGCCCCGATTCCTGTCCTGGCTGCTCAACATTATGTGATGGGCGGGATTCATACCGATACGCAGGGGCGTACCAGCGTACCGGGAATCTATGCTGCCGGTGAGTGTGCCAATACCAGTGTGCATGGAGCCAACCGGCTTGCTAGTAATTCGCTGCTTGAAGCGATGGTATTTGCCCGTAAGGCTGTCCTTGCGATGACTACCGATTCACCCCAGAGTTGTGCTCAAGTAGCGGAGATTCAGGTAGTTAACCTGCCGTCGGTGGCTGCCAAAGCACCGCTGGGATTAGCGCAGTTACAAGAGTTGGCCAGCACCCACCTGGGAGTGCACCGCACCGGAGTGGGGCTGAGCGAACTGATCGACGTGCTCGACTCCAGTGAACCGGTAGCCGATGAGCAACGGGCACAGGTTGAGTTGAACAATCTCTTTACCACCGCCCGCATCATTGCCCACGCAGCTTTGAACCGAACGCAGAGCCTAGGCGCACATCATCGCCTTGATGCTCAGGTGAACACTAAGAGCAACAAACAACGACTCGGTTGGACCATCGAGGGCAGCCAACCAATAAACCAGCAGAACGAAAGCAAGGAAGTCCACGCGTGAACCAGCCAATCCGCCCGGTCCCAGCCGCAGCCATCGACCGCATCTTGGAATTCGCTTTCGCCGAAGATAATCCACGCGGAGATCTCACCGCGGACTCCATCGTTCCCACCGGCGCCGTGGCTAACGCAGTGGTCAGTGCCCGCGAACCAGGTGTCCTCTCCGGCGGGACAGTATTTTCTCGGGCGATGAAGATGATCAACACCGACATTGAGATCACTCAACTGATTGAGGATGGCCAAAAATTTGAGGTCGGGGCCCAACTGCTACGCGTCCAGGGACCAGCCAGCTCAGTACTGACCGCGGAGCGAGTCGCGCTGAATTTGTTGCAGCGCATGAGTGCTATTGCCACGGCTACCTCCCAGCTAGTGGAGCTGGTTTCGCAAACCAAGGCACGGATTGCCGATACCCGTAAAACCACACCGGGCCTACGCGTGTTGGAACGCTACGCGGTGCGCTGTGGCGGGGGAGTGAACCACCGAGATAATCTTTCCGAGGCGTTCATGGCTAAAGATAATCACCTCGCTTTGCTCGGTGAAGGCGAAGAACTGAGTCAAGCGTTGAAGCGGGTCCGCTCCCAGCTAGGCCATACCACCGCCATGGAAGTGGAAGTAGACAGGATTGAACAGATCCCAGCAGTGCTTGATGCAGGGGTGGATATCATCATGCTCGATAACTTTGACCTGTCGGACATCCCGGCAGCAATCCGGCTCATCAACGGGCAAGCAATTATTGAAGCCAGCGGAACGGTGAGCGCACAAACCGTAGCAGCCATTGCGCAGACCGGGGTGGACATCATTTCCAGCGGAGCAATAACTCACTCGGTGCGAGCCATTGACCTCGGTTTGGATATGGTTATTGCATGATCTACATGGACGCCGCTTCCACCGCACCGCCTCGCCAAGAAGTTCTTGATCTTGTCACCCCGTTGCTCACCAGCAACTTTGGCAACCCGGCGTCCCTGCATGAGCTTGGACATCAAGCCAAACGAGCCAATGACTGGGCACGAGCTCAGGTAGCTGGACAGCTTGGTGTGGATGAGAGTGAAATCTACTTCACCTCCGGCGGCACCGAGTCAGATAACACCGCAGTGATCGGCGCGGCCCTGGCCAATCCTCGTGGCAAGGTGATGGTCACCAGCTCCATTGAGCACCCCGCGGTACTCGAAGCGTGTGCCTACCTAGTGAGGTTTCACGGCTTCACCCACCGCATCATCCCGGTAGACCATCACGGGGTGGTCGACCTCGAAACCGCCAAAGACCTGATTGATGAACAGGTGAGTGTGGTGTCCGTGATGACGGTGAATAACGAGGTGGGTAGCATCCAACCCATCGCCCAACTAGCGGAAATGGCTCACCAAGCCGGGGCACTGCTGCATACCGACGCCGTCCAAGCAGCCGGATGGTTGGACCTCGCTGAAGTAACCAAGCACGTTGATGCGCTGAGCATCTCTGGGCACAAAATTGGAGCGCTCAAAGGCAGCGGAGTGTTGTACTTCAGCAACCAGCATCATTTGGTCCCACTGCTCCACGGTGGCGGGCAACAAAGGGAAATGCGCTCAGGCACCGAAAACCCCGCGGCAGCCGTTGGAATAGCCCGTGCCTTGCAACTATCGAGTGAACAGCGTGCGGCTGGCACAGGTGAAGGCTACGGAAAATACCTCATAGAACGCATCACCAAAGAAGTCGGCGCCATCGCTCCCGGATTAGTTGAACTAACCGGTCACCAAGTCCAACGCGTCGGTGGCATCGTCTCCTTCGTCTTCCCCCGCACGGCCGGTGAAACCGTACTTATTGAGTTGGAACGTCGAGGCGTCCAATGTTCCTCGGGCTCGGCCTGCTCGGCAGGTAGCACTGAACCCTCAGCGGTGCTCACCGCCATGGGGTACCCCGAAGAATTGGCGCACACCGCCGTTCGACTATCATTCACCCGTGGAAGCAAAGAAAACGAAATCTCCCAGGTCGCCAGCGCAGTGGTAGCCACCCTGAAGTCCTTGGTTGGCTAAGCGACGCTCCTATTGCTCTAGCGGCGTCCTAGCGCCCGGCGATAAAACGCTTGGTGACCGAAATGTCCCTGTCGCCAAGCCCCGCATCAACCACCTCATCCACCGCCTGACGTAATAGTGGCAACAGCGTGGCATTGGTCCCGGTAGCGTTAGCGATCTCATTGGCGCCATGCAGATCCTTGACCATGTACTTGATCGCACCCGATGGTGAGTCATCCCCACTGACCAACCGATCCATACGGCTATCGAGCAAGCGTGAGGAAGCATAACCATGACCTAACAGATCCCACATGGCCTGTAGATCAAGACCTGAACGCTCGGCCAAGACCGAGGCTTCGCCCAAGGCGAAGATCGTCGCGCTCACCACCAACTGATTACATGCCTTGGCCACCTGACCGGATCCGAGCTGACCTAAACGCACCGGGGTGCCACATGGAGCAAGAGCCGCAGCTGCGCGCTCGCAGAGTTCTTCTGATCCGCCAAGCATGATGGATAACGAACCCTGCTTTGCTCCGTCTTCACCACCGGAAACTGGAGCATCAACTACGGCAATGCGCTCGCCGAAGCGAGAGTTGAGATCTTCGGCTAGCTTTCTAACTCCGGGGGCAGAGCAGGTGGAGCCGATCAACAACAGCAGTGGTTCCGCATTCTCTTCGCGGTGCTCTAAACCTGCCAGCAGTCCCTCTCGCGCTTCGAGGCACTCGATGATCTGCGGAAGGTCTGGCAACATCAGTAAGATTTCATCACAAGACACGGCGAGCTGTGCGGTCTTATCGGCCCAGTGAATACTCGAGGGGGTGCTGCCCTCGGGTAGTTCTGAACGCAGCTCACGCAGCACAGCCTCTTCATCGCGACTAGAGGTGACAGTGACCGTGCCGTGGTGCTGGGCCAGTAGACGCGCCATGGGACGGCCCATAGCTCCCAGGCCGATAACGCCAACGTTCGGTGTGTGGTGTGAGGCTGGTAGATTCATCAGCAACTCCTTTGTTGTGAGGTGGCAATACCAAAAATATTATTGGTCAATATAGCGAACACTGTTCAATATACTGTCCATACCGGTATGCTGTCACCAGACGAAAGGAAAACAGAGCAATGACGCCTAAAACCGAACGCTTGCGCGTAGGAATCGCTGTAGATCTCCCCGCTGCAGATCTTGAATTGATGAAAGAGCTCGAACCGCGCCTGGACTTCGCGTACGAACCAGGACTCTATCGCCCACAGCGCTGGCAGGGGGACTGGGAGGGTGATTCGCAGTTCACTCGCACAGAAGAGCAGACCAAGCGCTATGAAGAGATCATCACTTCGTCGCAAGCCCTCTTTGGCATTCCGGACGTTAATCCAGCTCTGCTGAAGAAAACGGTGGAACAGAATCCGGACCTCATCTGGGTTCACACCACGGCTGCCGGCGGTGGCGCTCAAGTCAAGGCTGCCGGGCTGAGCTCAGAAGAACTCGAGAAGGTCACCTTCACCACCAGCGCCGGTGTTCACGGATCAACGCTGGCTGAATTTGCACTCTTTGGCGTCTTGGCCGGAGCGAAAAACCTGCGCAAGTTGGAGGCAGACCAGGCCAATAAATTCTGGCCTTCGGAGCGCTGGGGCATGCGCCACCTTGATGAAATGACCGTTCTGGTTGTAGGCCTTGGTGGTATTGGTACCGCAGTGGCTGAACGCTTCAAGGCCTGCGGTTCAACGGTTTGGGGAACCTCGCGCAGTGGCCAGCCGGTCAATGGAGTGGACCGCCTGATTGATCCGGCAAAGATCGCCGAAGTCGCGGGCCAAGTTGACGCTATTGTGGCCACCTTGCCGGGCACCAAAAGCACCGAAGGGTTGCTGGGGGTCGAGGTCTTTGAAGCTGTCAAAGAGGGAACCATTTTTGTCAATGTAGGACGCGGAACTGTGGTTGATGAGTCTGCACTGATTCCTGCTTTGGAGGCGGGCCGCATCGGCTTTGCTGCACTAGATGTGGTGGCGCAAGAGCCACTAGATCCTAACAGTGTGTTGTGGGAACACCCCAATGTTCTGATCAGTCCGCATACTGCCGCATTGAGCACCCAGGAAACCACCCGCATTGCTCGGTTGTTCGCCCAGAATGCCACCAGTATTTTGGACGGTCAGGCTGTGCGCAACAAGGTAGACACCGTAGAGTTCTACTAATGACAAGCATGAACGAGGTCGTAGAAGAGTCCGGAGAACGGGTTGGTAGGGATCCCGCTCCGGCGGTGACCCGCGCCTTGGGAATCCTTGGCTTGCTGGCCGAAGCTGAGGGTCGCTCGCTGTCCTTAAGCGAGCTGGCTCGGACGCTGGGCATTGCCAAATCATCTTGTGCGAATCTTTGCCAGGCTTTGGAGGATGGCGAAATGATTCGCCGCACCAGTGATGGCTTTGGACTCGGGCGACGGAACGCTGAACTTGGCGGGGCGTACTCGGTACAGTTCAATCAGGTGCGAGAATTTTTCGGACTTATTTCTTCCTCGCCCACCCTGCGCGGCGAGCTGGTGCAGATTGCCATGCTTGATGGGTCTCAGGCCCTGTATCTGGCGCGACATGAAGGGCGTATGCCCTACCGTTTTGGTGCGCCCCTGGGCTCACGCCTACCTGCGGTGATGAGCGCTGCTGGAAATGCGCTGTTGCTTTCACTAGATGAACAACAGCTCTCTGCGGTGATTGATCACGAGCTGCCCAGGCGTAGCGATGTCGACGGCCATGAGCTGACCGGTCAGGAACTACGTGAGCGACTAAAGCTGGCTCGTGAACGTGGCTTCGCCGTCGATGACGGTCGCTCAACCAGCGGAGTTATGGGTGTGGCTGTTCCGTTGGCAGCTTGGTCGCCCGGTGACCCACCACTGGCCCTAGGAACTGCGCTTCCGGTAGACCAGGCCGATCCGTTGCGCATTGCTGCGGTGGGTACGGCGCTGCGCGAAGTGGCTGCCCGGCTGGAAAATCCGTGGAGGGCACGCGCTGCACGTGACTAAGTCTCCAGCCTAAGAACTGAATATATCGACGAATTCTCGCCCCACCGTCCCTAGGTATAGGCACGGTGGGGCGAGATTTTTGTCTGCAGATAAAAATCTCTCAAAATAGTGCGTTCAATATGTTGTACAGCGTTCGCTATACTGGTATCTTCAATTCAGGTAGAAGTGATGCGCTTCACTCGTCAAAGGAGACCACCATGAATTCAACGCCAACAGGGGCCAAAGGCTCCGGCGGTTCGGCAGCTGATGCCAACTACGCTAAGAACCTGCAACGGGCCACCTTGGCCTCTAGCGTCGGTAGCGCCCTTGAGTACTTCGACTTCGCGTTATACGGCTTGGCTACAGCGCTGATCTTCAACGTGCTCTTCTTCCCGCAAGGGGACCCAGCCATGGCCACGGTGGCAGCATTCGCTACCTTCGGCGTTGGTTTTGTCGCCCGCCCCTTCGGCGGAATGTTCTTCGGTATGCTCGGTGACCGACTGGGACGCAAGATCGTTTTGGTGATCACCATCGTGCTCATGGGTGGAGCATCCACACTGATCGGCGTGCTGCCAACCTACGAGACCGCAGGCATCTGGTCACCAATCCTTCTGGTGCTGCTCAGGCTCCTGCAGGGCTTCGGTGCAGGTGCTGAGCAGGCTGGTGCAACCGTGCTAATGGCCGAGTACTCACCAACCGCACGTCGTGGCTTCTTCTCGGCCCTGCCATTTGTCGGTATTCAGGTCGGCACGTTGCTTGCTGCAGTGGTCTTCTCGCTACTGACCATGCTGCCCGAAGAAGCGCTGATGACTTGGGGCTGGCGCGTACCATTCCTGGCATCCTTCTTGCTGATTATCCTGGCAGTGCTGATCCGTACGAAGCTGGAAGAAACCCCAACCTTCGTTGAGATGGAAAAGCGCGAGCAGGTTTCCGAACACCCAATGCGTGAGTTGTTCCGCAATGGCTTCCCTGGCGTTCTGGTAGGCATCGGGCTACGTATGGCTGAAAACGGTGGCTCCTACATGTTCCAGGGTCTGGCCCTGAGCTTCTTCGTCACCGTTGTTGGACCAGAGGCAGACAAGGGATTGCTCACCTGGGGCGTGACCATCGGTTCGCTGATCGCAGTCTTTACCGTTCCATTCGCTGGGGCGCTCTCTGACCGCTTCGGACGTCGCATCATTTACCGTGCAGGTGCCATCTTTATGCTGGTCTACTCGCTGCCGGCCTGGTGGGCGCTGACCCTGGGCAGCCACGCACTGGCCATTACGGTAATCGCTCTGGGCATCGGCATTGGCGTTGCCACGATGCTTGGCCCACAGTGCGCAATGCTTCCTGAACTCTTTGGTAGTCGTCACCGTTACCTCGGTGTGGCCATGGCTCGCGAAATCTCCGCAGTGCTCGCCGGTGGCCTGGCCGGTGTCCTAGGTGCTTACCTGATTGCTATCACCGATGGCAGTTGGTTGGTGCTGGGTCTGTACATGGCAGCTCTCTCCGCCATCACCGTCGGATCAACCTTCCTGGTTCCAGAAACCCTGCGCCGCGACTTGACCCGCACCGACGATGCGGTGAAGATCTCATCGGTTGAGGCTGGAGACGATGTTTGGCTCAAAGGAAGCCAAGGTATCGGAGCTTCGGCAGTCTCGGCTCGTACCTCCTTTACCGTGGACCGTGAGTCGGTCACCGCTGACGAACGCTGAGGTCAAGCAACGCACACTAAATAAGTAACGCAGGAACCCCCGGGCAATTTCAGTTGCTCGGGGGTTCTTGCTGTTAACGTGCACTGAGCGAGCTGGTGCGGGGAGTAGAGATCTTGGCAACGGCAGTCGATAAACACGAGGAACTTGACTACTTAGAAGTAGTATGCGGAGAGTAATCCTCCTATCTAAAATCAGACATTGGCACTGATATGGCCGAATATAGGTGCGCGGACGCGCTAGATATGGCAAAGTTACACTGGGAACCTAGTCCTAATTAGGCCTCGGAACCGGCGCAGTCTCAAGGCTCAAGCCTAGAACTGAGTCAACTCGCATCGCTCGTTGGGGTAGCGCCACGCCACGCAAGATCCGTGGCAGGGGACTGCTCCGACTCACCAAGAGAAGGACCTTATGAGGATTCCTGGACGTACCGCCGCCGTAGCGCTGGCCGTAACCATGACCGTAGGAACGGGTGCACAGGCCGTAGTTGCCGCTCCGGCCAAGGCCGACGTTCCCAAATCATTGCCTTCGACCCACTTGAAAGTCGTCGCAGCCAAGACCTCCGTCACCAAGCGCACCACCGCAAACCTGCGCCTGCGTGCCAAAGCCACCACCAATTCGGCCACCTTGGTCGTGATTCCTAAGGGAACCAAGCTCACCGTGCTGGGAACCAGTGGCAAATGGAGCAAGGTTAAGTACGCAGGCAAGACCGGCTGGTCTTCCAACTCTTACTTGGACACGGTAACTTCCTCTTCCAATACCAGTAGTGGTACGCCAAAATACACCACAGCGAATCTGAATCTGCGCACCGGGGCTGGCACCGGCTACCGTTCAATCGGCGTTATTCCTAAGGGTGAGCGGGTCACCGTTCTGCAAACTTCTCGCGGCTGGGCGAAGGTAAGTTCGTCCCGTGGCACTGGATGGGCCAGCGAGAGCTACCTCAAGTCCACTGTGAGCTCCCAGAAGCCGACTCCAGAGACCAGCACCACTACCGGGTACACCACGGCCAACCTGAACCTGCGAACCGGCGCAGGAATCAACTACCGCTCCGTCGGAGTGATTCCATCGGGTTCAAAGCTCACGATTCATCGCAGCTCGGGTAACTGGGCACAGGTAACTTCCTCCAAGGGAACCGGTTGGGTGAGCAAGTCCTACCTCGCCAAGGCTCCAGCTCCGCAGTCCCCGAAGCCAGAACGGACACAAACCACCACCGCGTACGCGACTGTCGCAGTCAACCAACGATCGGGTGCAGGCACCAGCTATCGAGTGCTCGGTGTTGTTCAAGCGGGGGAGAAAGTCACCGTTCAGTCCGCAGCAAATGGATGGTCCAAAGTTTCGAGCAGCGTTGGTACCGGCTACATTAGCTCCAGCTACCTGAGCTCTTCGGCAACGCAGGAAGCACCGAGTACTTCCACTAAGGTTCGCAACGACACAACGCTGGTGATGAACACGGTTCGTCGACTATTCGCCGGTGACTACACTTCGTTCGGTACCATTCGTTCCGGCTCCGTGGGCCATAGCTCGGGACGTGCCGTGGACGTGATGATTCCCAATTACAAGAGCGCTTCAAGCATCGCCGCGGGCGATCGAATCGCCCAATTCCTGCTGGATAACCGCCAACAGCTAGGCGTCAGCTATCTGATCTGGCAAGACAAGATTTGGTTGGGCCCCAGTAAGGGGTGGGAACCATACTCCACCTCAGGAAAGTACGGCACTCAGTTCACCAATAACTGGACCGATAACACCCGTCACATGAACCATATTCACGTTGAGACCTTTGGCGACTCGGCCACCGGTGGAGCACTTAATTACAGTGCGCTCAATGGCTAGGTATCGCTAGTGAACGGTTCTGCGAACTGCTAACGACTGTGCCCCCGGACTATAAAGTCCGGGGGCACAGTCGCATCTTGCGTAGTTATTTATCGTAGGTAGGTGGCCGAGACCCAGCCGGATCTTCCGGCATACTTTACTGGGTACCAGCCTGACTTTTTGGCGCCGGTGATGGTCACCGTTTTTCCGCGCGGAATGGTCAGCTTGATTCGGTGACTGGTGCCAATTCCGGTGCGCATGTTCAAATTTGCCGTGGTCTTGGCAGTTTTGGTTTTTGATGCCTTTGATTCGGATTTCTTGGATGAATCCTTGGGAGCCTTGCTCGACTTTGATGGCATCGAGATATTGCTCAAGTATGTGCCTGAAACCCAGCCAGTCTTCGAACTGTAGGTCACCTGATACCAACCAGACTTTTTTGAACCGGTCAGCTTAACGCTTTTACCGTTCGGGATGGTCAGCAAGATTCGATTTGAAGTCCCAGCACCACTGCGCATATTCAAATTGGCAGTGGTTCTCGCGGTTCCCTTGACTGTCTTGGTCGGGGCTGGAGTCTTGGTGCTGGAGGCAACTCCATAGTAGGCCTCAAGTGTTTTGGCACCCGAGTTCTTGTAACTCTTGGCTAGCGTGGTGCCTAGGTAGCGGAAGTGCCAAGGCTCAAAAGAATATCCGGTGATGGATTCTTGACCCTTGGGATAGCGCAAGACAAAACCGAATTTATAGGCGTTCTTCGCGGCCCATTTGCCCACTGGAGTGTTAGCGAAGCAGGCTTGCAGACCGCAGGCCTTGTTCTTATTTCCAATGTCTATGGCCAGTCCGGTTTGGTGCTCGCTGGTGCCTGGCACAGCAGAGATCTTTGATGCATAACTCTGGCCGTAGATTCTGGTGTAGTAGTTGTACAGCTCAGCTTGACGGGCGTAGGAGCGATAGCCACTGACAGCACGAATCTTGACGCCATCTTTGGCTGCCGCCTTCACCATAGATGAGTAGGCTTTGGCCGCAGAAGCTTTCAGACGTACGTCGGTACCCGAGATCGCAACGGTCTTAGGGGCGAACTTCTTGGGGCTTAGTGGGTACTTTTTATTGACCAGCACGTTGATATTGTTCGGATCCCTGGGCAACTTCTTTGCCGCGATCTGAACTGAGGAATCCACGGAGAGAGATTGTGCACTAATAGTGGTCGTTGCAGGGACATCAGTTGAAGCGGTTGCTGGACTGAGAGGCAGTAACGTTGTCATCAAAGCGACGCTAAGCGAGGCGGCCAAAGGAACCTTCAAGGGCGGTGAGAGTTTCGGTGAGGTTCTCAAAGTGAAGTCCATTCGTTGATGCAGGTGATGTGAAAACTAGTTCATCATCAACTGCTTCGTGAATCAAGGTTTATGCAACTGGTTGAAGATGAATCTTCTACAAAACAGGCATTTTTTAAAGGATCAACCATATTGTGGGGAGCGTGCCACGAGCTGATTGTCACAAGTTCAGCACGAAAATTTCTGATTGGCCACGGTACTGACTTGAAAATATTTGAGACTGACCCACCTGTTTTGTCTCCAAATGGGGAGGGCTTATCTTGGTGTAGGCCAGGATGCAGTGAACCGGTTTAACACCTGATGAACAAATTTCTGGGTTCCGTAATGATCCGTCGTAGTCCAAGGTTGGGGACAAAAGAGCTGCTGCGCGATTCTTCAAGTCGCGGTGAGAATTTTTCTTGCCCGGTGAGTTTTGATAGGTTTGCGATCATGCATATCCGAGGAGAAGTCTTTGATGACCGTGCTGCGGTGTATGCAGTGACGCATGCGGCCTTCGCCGGAATGGACCCCATGGTGGAACCTGATGAGGTCTCGTTGCTTCAAGAGCTATTCGACTGCGAGAACTATGACCCGAGGTTTTCTATCCTGGCGCTCGACGGAACGGCCGTTATCGGCCACGTCATCGCAACCTGGGGGCGAGTAGGCCAAGAACCCATGCTGGGTTTGGGCCCGCTGGCTGTCGCCCCGGAATATCAGCATCGCGGAGTGGGTTCAATTCTGATGCAGAGCATCCACGACCAAGCTGAAGCGGAATCTCTGAGTGGCATCGTACTGCTTGGTACCCCTGCCTACTATCGCCGTTTTGGCTACGAACCGGCACAGGCCCGCGGCCTTCATCCCAGCGATCCGTCGTGGGGAGAGCATTTTATGGTCAGGGTATTTGATGACCGAAAACTTCCCACCGGTCATTATCAGTACGCCAAACCTTTTGGCGTGTAACCAAAAATAGTCTGTCAAACTCCGACAAAGAGTTGTGAGTCGGCACCTTCGCGCGTAGACATGAATCATGTCTACAAGTAATGATCTAAATCAGCTGTCCTTCACCGTCTCGGGGTTCATTTCTAAAGAAATCTCTGAGGTCTACGAAGCTGTAGCTGACCCTGAAAAACTCTCTAATTACTTCACCACCGGTGGAGCCCAGGGCAGGCTCGAAACCGGTGAAAGCGTCAGCTGGGATTTCCACGATTTCCCCGGTGCCTTCCCGGTCAAAGTTCTTCAAGCGCAGTTCCCAGAGAAAATAGTTCTTCAGTGGGAAGCCGAAAACACCACGGCCGAGGATGCGTTAAAGACTGTCACTTTTGACTTCAGTTCTGTAGATAATGGAACACGTACCAAGGTGGAGATTACCGAAGCCTCATGGCAGGCCACCGAGAGTGGGGCCAAAGCAGCATTCGGCAATTGCATGGGCTGGACTGGCATGATGGCAGCCATGAAAGCTTGGCTTGAATACGGCATCAACCTGGGCGAAGGATTCTACAAATAAGCGCGGTTGAGTCTAACGACGCTTGCGATAGTAGACGTGGGTGGCCAATGACGTTTCACGTCTGGAATATCGATCCATATGCGACTCGATCTTTTCTACGGTGATCGCTTCTCCCTGACCCAGGTGTATTGGCGCAATATGCAACCGCAACTCATCGATCAGCCCTTCGCTCAGGAACTGGACGATGGTACTGGCACCACCGGCGATGGATACTGGGTTTTCGCCGGCGGCTTCTCGTGCTTCGGAGAGTGCCTCGTGGATTCCTTGGGTGACAAATTGAAAACTGGTGCCACCCTCGAGGCGAATCGTTGAGCGCGGATGATGGCTGAGCACAAACACAGGGGCGTGGTATGGAGGATTTTCGCCCCACCAGCCACTCCAATCAGCTGAACTGGCATGCTCGGGCGGAGTGAACATATTCATTCCCATGATGAACGCCGAGGCTTCGGTGATGGCTGCAATTTCGTCGCTGTTTTCCTCAGTATTTTCGAATTGCCAGCGATGCAGCTTCTCTCCACCTTCGCCCAGCGGAGTTGTCATACTTTGATTAGGACCGGCACAGAATCCATCGGAAGAAACTGTCACATCGCAAGTAACGAGCCCCATTGCCCTACCTCAATTCACTATTGGAGAATCACCATGCGCGGTGGTACTCCTACAGTGAACCGGTCGGCCAGAAGATGCAAGCACAACCGACCCGAACGCGCAAAGTTAGTTGTTAGGCATCCGCGTCTGTGGAATCGTCGTTGAAGTTCCAAAGGGTGTCAGCGTGCCTAGCCATCAGAGCAGCTTCGAGCACCATGGCAGCCTTGCGGTGAATGCAGGTGACCCAGCGGACTTCCAAATTCAGACGGTCGATGGCTGAACGCGCCACGCTTTCAATAGGTTCGGCGGATCCTGCCTGAGCATTCGTCACTAGTTGTTGCAGCCATTGGTAATCTGTCAGGGCTTGATCCATCGCGTGTTTGCCCAGACCCGTGGTGGCGCTCTTGCCTAAGGAGTAGCTTTTGAGTCGACCACGTAGTCCCTTGCCATTGCGTTCGCTCGCTTCACCGATGTACACCGGTGGGTGATCTTCGCTTCCTTCCTTGCGGAGCATATATACCCCGGGAAGAGCAGGCGCGGCATTAGATGCTTGATCAAATGGAACCCAAGGTGACCACTCTAAAGAATCCAGGGTCTCTTGGGTGATCGGAAGTAAGGTGGCATTTAGTCCTGAGGCGCCGGCGAAGGCAAGCTGCGTTAAGAGCGCGGGTTGAACGTGCCAGTTTCCGCCGGGTTTGTTCGGGATTTGCACCGAACCTTTGGGGCGTTGTTTTTGAAGGTACGTTCTCAGATCTTTGGTAGGGACGCCGAGGTGGCTGGCTGCTACATCGAGGGTGAGTAGCTGCTCGTCTTCTAGCAATGATCTTCCTTTGGTGTGGCGCTGTAAACCAACAAAAACTTTGTCTAGTTCAATGGTGCCAGAAAACCCGGTAGGCGGGGGATTGGCCCACCTACCGGGTTGAAAGCCGTGAACTAACTTACTGCGTTGCGTAGCTTGGTGCTCAGTCGTTCCAGCTCGTTGAACTCCGCCTCGCTCAGGGCAGATCCGAGGAGCTCATGCAGATGCTTGACGTGCACTCGACCGATTTCTTGCTGCACAGCCAAACCCTTATCGGTCAACGAGAGCAGCATCGCGCGATGATCCTCGGGATCCGGTTCACGTGCTACCAGACCCTGTTCTTCCAAACGCACAATCATTCGACTCAGACTCGGCTGGGTGATGACCAAATGCTTGTTTAAGTCCACTAGGCGACTTTTGCCTTCTGGACAGTTGCGCAGGTTGAAGAGTACATCGTATTCACGCATCGAGAGTTTGCCGAACTCTGGCATGGAATTGATGTGACGCATGACCGCCACCTGTGCGCGGAAGAGCGACTCCCACGCATTGGTGCTGGCCTTGAGCGACGCGACAGTCTCACCGGTTTTGGTCAACGGACTTTGGCTCCTCACTAGCAAATACCTCAGCGTCCAGTTTAGCCCGATGAGCTGCAACCAATCCTTCATGGGTGGGTGCCGGGGTCAAATCCGCAGGTGCGCGTGACTCCATTTCCTTGCGGAGCTCAGGAAGGACATACTCACCAAACATGTCTAGCTGATTCAGCACCGTCTTCAGCGGAAGACCAGCATGGTCCACCAAGAACAGCTGGCGCTGATAGTCACCGAAGTACTCCTGGAAAGTCAGGGTCTTTTCTAGCACCTGCTGTGGCGAGCCGACGGTGAGCGGAGTCTGTGCGGTGAAATCTTCTAGGGAAGGACCATGGCCATAGACCGGGGCATTATCGAAGTAAGGGCGGAATTCCTTGACCGCCTGCTGGGAATCCTTGGCCATGTAGAACTGTCCGCCAAGGCCAACAACTGCTTGGTGTGCCTTGCCGTGGCCGTAGTGCTCGTAGCGTTCACGGTAGAGGTTGATTAGCTGCTGGTAGTGCTCTTTTGGCCAGAAAATGTTGTTGGCGAAGAATCCGTCACCATAGTAGGCGGCGATTTCCGCAACCTGCGGGGTGCGGATAGAACCGTGCCAAACGAATGGAGCGACCTCATCCAGAGGGCGAGGGGTAGAGGTGAAGTTCTGCAGGGGAGTGCGGAACTGACCTTCCCAGTTCACCACGTCTTCATCCCACAACCGGCGCAACAGGTTGTAGTTTTCCACCGTCAGGTTCACCGAGTCCTGGATGTTCTTGCCAAACCATGGGTAGACCGGCCCGGTATTGCCACGGCCCAAGACCAAGTCCACCCGCCCGTTAGACAGGTGCTGGAGCATGGCAAAGTCTTCAGCAATTTTCACCGGGTCGTTGGTGGTGATCAAAGTGGTGGTGGTTGAAAGAATAATTCGTTCAGTCTGCGCTGCGATGTAGGCCAGCGTAGTGGTTGGTGAGGATGAGAAGAACGGGCGGTTGTGATGCTCACCGAGGGCGAAGACATCCATGCCAATTTCTTCCACCTTCTTAGCGATGGCTACCGAAGCGTCAATGCGTTCTTTTTCGGTGGGGATGCGACCGGTAGTGGGGTCACGGGTGATATCACTGACGGTGAAAACTCCGAACTGCATGTGATCTCCTCTTGTTGTAAGCCTTCGCTTGTGCACTGGCCTTAAAGTTATATGCGTATGCATGTAATAACAACCTGAGCCGAAACTTATTCCCCATTGTGTGTTGTGGTGTAGGACACTGCGCAATGTGATGCAGGGGCTCACTTGAATGATTGTCGCCGCTCTGCTTGCGAATACCCACCACGGCGAGATTCATATTTCGTGTCGCTGGAGAGTGTTGGCTATCGTGGGGAATATGCAGTCCAGCGTCAGTTCACAGTCAATGAGCCAGAAGCGTATTCCGCCGCTGGCCTTGTTGCGCCTGACGCTCATGGTGGCCATGGTTTTCCTCGGCCTACTCGGCATGCATGCAATGGCTCATCCCGCCTCGACACCAGTGGCCTCTAGCGCTACCGCGAGTCATCACATGGCCGGCGGTGAGCACCACGAATTAGCTCCGCTCCACAATGGTGCGTCTCAGGGCGGTTCACAAGGTTGTGCTGATTGCCCAATGAAGCATGACATGAGCGCTGTCGGCTGTGTGCTGGCTTTATTGGCGATCTTGCTCCTGGTGCGGCCACCTCGCGCATTGCGGGTACAACCCGGTGTTGCTCGGTGCACTGCGCTTCCTCTTATTTGGGTGTCGAAGGTCTTTAGAGACAGGCCAGATCTGATTGCACTGGGGATTAGTCGAACGTGATCTGCTGGCAGGCGTTAGTCCTGCCTTGCATCATGTTCCGTGCCATCAAGGCACAAGACTCTTTTTACCCATATGCAGGAGAACATCATGAAGAACAGGTCCCTCTACTTCAGCGCCCTCGCGTTGAGTACACTGCTGAGCGTGGCTGCGTGCGCTGATAATTCGGCTCAAACCTCCCCGGCAAGTTCGCCAACATCCCATGCTGAAATGCACGAATCATCCACGGCAACCGATGAATCGAATGAGGCCAATGAAGCGGACATGAACTTCGCGTCAGGAGTGAAAGCCCATCACGAGCAAGCGCTGCAGATGTCTGAATACGTTCTGGATAAGGACGGTGTGGATCCGAAGGTGCGCGAGCTAGCCGAGGAGATCAAGGCGGCCCAAGCTCCGGAAATTAAACAGATGGAAACCTGGCTGAGTCAGTGGGGTATGTCCTCAGGGATGGATCATGGCGGCATGGATCATTCTGGGGCAATGATTTCGGAACAGGAAATCTCGGAATTGAAGTCAGCGGATGCCGTGCATGGTTCCAAGCTGTTTTTGTCACAGATGATCAAGCATCATGAAGGTGCGGTGGAGATGGCGAAAACGGAAATTGCGGACGGGTCCAGTCCTGAGGCAATCAAGATGTCCAAAGACATCGTGGCCTCACAAACGGACGAGATTGAGCAGATGAAAGATCTACTTGCCACCCTCTAGGTCGGCGACAGGGATCTAGAACGAACAGATGGATCAGGGGTGGCAGTTATGAGACTGCCATCCCTGATCCGTTGTTGGGAAAGGGCGATTGCTTACTTGTCACGAAGCTGTGCGCGATCGCGCCAAGCTGCGGTGCTCCACAAGGCCAAGGCAACCAGCACGGGCTGGAAGAACAAACGAGTTAGGCGTTTACCGTCGGTATCCAATCCGAACGCGTCTCGGTGATCAAGCAACTGGGCAATGTTGCCTGGGAAGACGGCAACAAAGAACAATGCCACGATCCAACCGACGTGAACACGTTTCTTGAGCAGGGTGAGCAGTGAGACGCCAAGTCCAACCTCTGCCACTCCGGAAAGAATGACTACTAGGTCTGGGTCTAGCGGCAAGCCGCTAGGTACCTGGGCTTGGAACTCCTTGCGCCCGAAAGACAGGTGACTGACCCCTGCGTAGGTGAGGAATGATCCAAGGAGGATTCTTGCCGCGTGGCGCGGCTTGCTCAGTTGATTAGTCATCTGAAACGGTGACGGTCACATCAATGTTTCCGCGAGTTGCGTTCGAGTATGGGCATACGGCGTGCGCAGCGTCAGCTAGTTCCTGTGCTGCTTCGTGCTCCATGCCAGGGATGATGACTTCGAGTTCAACAGACAGCTTGTAGCCTTCACCATCACGGTGCAGGTTCACGCGGCCGCCTACGCTGGAGTCCTCAACCTTGATCTTGCGAGCTCGTGCCACGGTGTTCAGCGCCGAGTGGAAGCAAGCCGAGTAACCAGCTGCAAAAAGTTGTTCCGGGTTGGTGCCGGTTCCGCTGCCGCCAAGTTCCTTTGGTGCGGTCAAGACCAGGTCGAGGCGACCGTCTGAGGTCTGTGCCCGACCTTCGCGGCCCTGACCGGTGGACAATGCTTCTGCGGTGTACAAGGTTTCCATGATGCTGCCTTTCGTAAGGGTTAACGTGCGTGATGGGCAGTAAGTTATTTGCTGTCCGTCAGTGGGAGCTGTTGCATGGAATCGGTAATTCGATGCAATGAGCTCACCAAAGCTTGGGCGCTTGCGATGTCGGGAAGTCCGGTGCCGCAAGCTATTTGTTCAGGGATATGTGCCAGTTCTTTGCGCAACGACTCGCCTGGCTCGGTCAGTACAACATTCACGACGCGAGTATCGGTTTCGCTGCGCTGGCGTTCGATAAGTTCTTTGCTTTCCAGACGACGTAGGAGTGGGGAAAGCGTTCCCGAATCAAGCTGGAGCATCTCACCGATCTGTCGTACCGGCTGTGATCCCTCGTTCCAAAGGATCACCAGAACCAGATACTGGGTGTAGGTCAGCTTCCACGGAGCCAGCAGGTCGGTGTAAGCCCTGGTGGTTGCCCGGGTTGCCGAGTACAGGGAGAAGCAAACCATCTCATCAACTATCGCCATGTCATAATCATTGCACGCAATTCAATTGTGCGCAACTTAAATCTAGAGTGAGCTGTTGCACGGCCTTTGGCTCTTCACCACAATGCCCTTTGAAACGAACAAACGGCGGGCCGAACACCTCAAAATAGG
>Ga0308157_10000695_pt1 | contig 94629 bp, 65 predicted proteins | sample PhyBR1_FD_201035 | JGI IMG/M metagenome (GOLD analysis project Ga0308157, IMG submission 201035) | Phyllosphere microbial communities from UC Gill Tract Community Farm, Albany, California, United States - DLSLB.R1 | ecosystem: Host-associated > Plants > Phyllosphere > Unclassified | place: USA...
ATTATTATTCGACTCAGTATCTATCGGTATTTATTCAAATCTATACGATTCCATTACTCTTATTTTATTTGTCCCGATTAATCGGGACGGCTGTCAATTCAATATGTCTAGGAACGTGTTCTTCTGTTTGTCAAGAGCCGCACTACAGTGCGTCCCTACAATTTTTCGCCGTTGATTTGTTTCTCAAAGCGGGTGCAAAAGTAGCAATTTCTTTTTATCTGGCAAGAATTTTTTAAAGTTTTTTTGAAAATTTTATTTTCAATTTCTTTGTCTTCTCTTGGCCAGTCTCTCAAGGAACGTTGCTAATTTAGCGGGGTGCAAAAGTAACTCACGTTTTTGTTTCTCACAAGCTTTTTTGAATCTTTTTTTGAAAATAAATTTTCTCCCTGATTTAGTTGGCCTGTCAGTATTTCTTAGAACGCTTGTCGCTGTTGCGGGTGCAAAAGTAGTGCGTTTATTCGTTAAAACAATACCTTTTTACGTGTTTTTTTGAATTATTTTTCAAAGGACTGGTATGGGGTAGTTTACAAATCTACATTTTGATGGTTTTTTAATTTTTAAGGATGTTTGGGATACGATTTTTTGATTTTTACAGTGTTTGGCGGTTTCCTTTGAGGATACTGCCTTATATATAGGTAGGCAATAATTGTTTTGGGTCTACGAATGGTGAAGCTTTATTAATAAGGATACCTCACAGGTTTTGGAAACCTGTGAGGATGGGATGTCTTATATACAGTATATGTTTCTTTGGAAACCCGAAGCCATAGCCCTGATAATAGTGGAAAGCCCGCAGAACCGACGGCTTACATTTTTTGTGCCGGCTAAGCGACCGGAGGAAGCTCTTGCCAGCACAAAAAAAATGTTGCCGACGGGACGAGGACTTGAAACGGATAGCAGGATTAAGCTACTGATTATTGAAAATTAAAATTAATCGAATCTAATAGCTTTGACTGGAGAAATTTTGGTAACTATATATGATGGAATCAATAGCACTAAAGCACAAATTATCACTGTAAGCAAGTTTAATGCCGCAATGTACCCTACATTCAGATATACTGGCGCTTGATTTACATAATAGTTTTCGGGATTTAATTTTATGATCCCGAATTGTTGCTGCAATAACAACAAGGAAATCCCTATGCCATTACCCCACAACAGCCCTCTTGCTATAAGATAAAAAGCATTGTAAAGAAATATCTTTCTGACTGACCAATTATTTGCACCTAATGCCTTAAGAATTCCTATCATTTGGGTACGTTCGAGTATCAACACTAATAACGCGACTACCATATTTATAGTTGCTACCAGTATCATGATTACTAATATTACAATAATATTGAAATCGAAAAGTTGTAACCATTCGAATATATAATTATATTTTTCGATGATTGTTTTAGTATCGAGAGTTGAAGATGTTTTTTTATATACCTCTTCTCCTATTTGTTTTATTGCATTGAAATCTTTCACAAAAACCTCAAAAGCTCCAATTTGATTTGGATTCCATTTATTGATTCTCTGTATGTGCCGAATATCTCCTATTATATATGTAGCGTCAAATTGCTGAAATCCTGAATTGAAAATTCCGGCAATTTTAAACCTTCGAACATTTGGCAATTGATTTTGATCTTCCTTAATAAAGAAAGTATTAAAGGAATCACCAACTTTCAACCCTAATCGATTGGCCAAAAACTGAGAAATTACAACTTCGGAGGTGACATTTTTAGACAAATCAGGCAATCTTCCAGAAATGAGATACTCATTTATGTTTAGCCATTGATAATCATTCCCTACTCCTTTAAAAATAATTCCTTCGAAAGCAGTTTCGGTTCTAATAATCCCCGCTTTACTAGCTATTGCCTGAATATGACTTATTCCTGATACAGTATTAAATTTTGGATAGAAATCCTGATTTTTAACAATGGGCAATAATGTAATCTCGGATTGATTGTTATCATAATTCGAAATTATAATATGACCATTGAAAGCCGCTATCTTCTCACGAATTTTATTTTGCAATCCGATACCAGTAGCTACTGAAATTATCATCATGATCATGCCAATCGCTATAGCCGAAATAGCTATATTAATGATCGGAGCTGAGATGCTACTTTTATAATCTTTGGCAGTTATGAGTCTTTTGGCAATAAAATATTCTAGATTCAAATTGATTTATTTTGAGGAACTCAACAAATATACATAAAGTTTAATTAAGGCCTTATCAAACTCTTTTAGGACTTAAAGCGGTAATTTCCTTTTCATCTCTTCAACAATATTGAATGCCGCAGGACATATTGCAACATTCTTAAGGGTTATATCGGTAATTTGCTGAAACTTTTTACGATCAGTATGCGGGAATTCACGACATGCCTTTGGTCGCATATCGTATATCATACATACATTTTCATGATCCAAAAAAGTACAAGGGACGCTTTGCAATACATAATCCTTATCTTCATCAATACGCAAATATTGCTCAATAAATTGCTGCGGTTTTTGCCTGAAAAACTTAGAAATTCTTTCAATATCAGCCAAAGTAAACAATGGGCCTGTAGTTTTACAACAATTAGCACATTTTAGACAATCTGTCTTTTTAAATTCAGCCTCATGAATATCCAACATTAAATAATCAAGATTTTTAGGCGTTTTCTTTTTTAGCTTATCAAAATACTTTTTGTTTTCGATATGCTTATCTTTGGCAAGTTTTCCTAGTTCGTTTAAAGCTGGTTTCAATTTTGAAATTTGATAATGATATTACAAAAGTAACAAACTTTAAACTTGGAAATTTAAACTTGAACCTAAAATTATGAAAGATCTTTTTGGAAAAGCCATATTGGATTACCAAACAAATAACAATCCTGAGAACTTAATAACCGAAACGAATATTTCGGAAGAAGACGAAATGAGTGTCGCTTATTTATTTCGTGATTATAATGAAATGCCCAAAATAGAACAAAAAGCATTACAAATAGCCAAAGGGAAAATTCTAGATGTAGGTTGCGGTGCTGGAAGCCACAGTTTGACTTTGCAAAACGACAGAAATCTTGATGTAACATCTATTGATATTTCACAAAATGCAATTGAAGCCTGTAAACTTCGCGGATTGAAGAATGCCAAAACAGTAGATCTAATGACTTTGGAAAATGAAAAATTCGATACAATTTTAGCTTTAATGAATGGTACTGGTATTTTTGGAACATTAAAAGATACGCCCAAATTTTTGCAAAAGCTAAAAAATCTTCTTGAACCAAATGGACAAATACTTATTGACTCCTCTGATATTATCTATATGTTTGACGATGATGAAGACGGCGGAAAATGGATTCCTAGTAATGGATATTATGGCGAATTAACTTTTACTATTTCCTATAAAAAAGAAACTGAAAAACCATTTCCTTGGCTTTATCTTGATTACAACACCTTGCAAAACGCTGCTTTCGCAAATGGTTTACAATGTGAATTAATTCTTGAAGGAGAACATTATGACTACCTTGCCAGGCTTTATATTTAAAACAAAATCAAAATCATTAAAAAAAGTAATAGTTACAAATATTGCTAAAACAAGAAAACCAAATGCTTAGTAACATTTGGTTTTCTTATAAAATAATTGATTTGCTTACAACACTATAGCAAATCAAATATTAACCTGCAATTTTTATAGGTATCTCATAAAGAACCCTAACTTTTTGACCTCTATGCTCACCTGAAGTCCATCTTGGTGACAAACTGATAACCCTTTTAGCCTCAGCACCTGTCCCTTGACCAAGATCCTTAACTACCTTAACATTCGTCACAGTACCATCAATTTCGATAATAAAAGCAACTTTTAATGTTCCCCCGCCACCTTCGTAATCTGGCATTTTGAAATTGGCTCCTATAAAAGCCATCAAAGCCTTATTACCTCCAGGGAATTCTGGCCTAACTTCAACTTCCTCATAATTATAAGGAGCGTCATCAACAATAGTAGCTGTAGCTTGAGCCGAAGCAAAACTCACAACAAATAAGGTAATTATAGAAAGTAAAATTTTCTTCATAGGGCTATATTTTTATTTTAATGATTCTGAAATACAATTAGAGTAGGTTTTAGTAAATATATAAAAAATTACACTTAATAAAATCAAATATATAAAAATATCTAAATTAAATCAACATATTACCAAGCTATATGGTTAAATATTTCACATAAATAACTCACAAAACGACAAAATCATTAAAGAAAATTTAAATTAACAAGAAATATGTTGTTATCTATGGTTACTAAATTTAAAATCCATTGCATTCTACGTTCAGAACAATGCAATGGATTTTAAATTTTAGTAACAAAAAAAATAGATGTAACAAAAATTTATGGGATATTTAAATACTTGTGTGTTTGTAACGAAACCCGCCATTTAGGATTTCTCATAACGTATTCAACAATGAGTGGAGTCATTTCTTCCTTTTTGCTCCATTCAGGTTGAAGAAAAAGAATGGCATTCGAATTCACTTTTTCAGCTTGTTCTTCAGCAAAAACAAAATCATGCTTATTGTAGATAATTACCTTAAGTTCATTTGCTTTATCGTAAACTGTTTTAGTAGGTAATTTATTTTTTTTTGGCGAAAGACAAATCCAATCCCAAAAACCACTAAGAGGATATGCGCCTGAGGTTTCAATATGAACTCTTATATTATTATTTTTTAATTTTTGAGTCAACGGATCCATATCCCACATTAAAGGCTCCCCTCCAGTGATTACAACGGTATCTGCATATCTCGAAGCATTATCTACTATCAAATCAATCTTTGTAGGCGGATGTAATTCTGCATTCCAACTTTCTTTCACATCACACCAATGACACCCAACATCACAACCACCTATTCGAATAAAATAAGCAGCTGTCCCCGTATGACATCCTTCTCCTTGAATAGTATAAAACTCTTCCATAAGTGGAAGCATAGTTCCTTTATTAACTTCTAATTGAACTTCTTTAGATAACATCATATAAATTTAGTCTGCAAAGATACGCAATTAATAGAATTTCAAGGGAACACTAAAATACAATCGCATAAAAAGTTAAAACTATACTATAAAAAAACGACAACTATTTCTAGTTGTCGCTTTTAAAATTTAACTTTGAATAATTACTTCAATGATTTCAATGAAGTCAAAGCATATTCATTTGTTGGATCAATAGTTAATGTCTTATTAAAATACTCGGCAGCTTTTACCTTGTCAGTATTAGCATAACTTGCGCCAGCTGTATTGTAACTTTCGATTAATTTCTTAACAACGGCAGGTTTTGCCAATTCTTCAGGACCTTTCTCGGTTACAACATTAACATAATCATTATAGTATTTTATTGTCATCTCATCATTCTCCAATAAACTATTAGTTCTAGCTCTATATAAATAAGCATCCGGAGTTTTAGGAGAAGCCTCTATTACTGCGCCATAAGCCAAATCAGCTTTCTTCAGTTCCTCAGCATTACGTTGAGCCGCATCTTTTTTTGCATTTTCAAAATACAAACTGTTACCCAAATAAAAATTATCTAACGGATATGATTTAGACTCCTTATTACCTGAAGCAACAGCTAATTCAAAAATTGTTGCGGCTTGTTTATATAATTTTAGTTCATATAAATTTTTTCCAATTTCACTACTACTAGCTGCCAAACCATGAGGATCCATTTCAAGGGATTTTTTTAAATCAACAATAGCATTATCAAATAAGCTACTATCTAAATTAGTTCCATCAGTACCCACGGCTTTTTTTAGTTTAGAAAAGCCTAATATTTGATAATCAAAAGCAATTATTTTATTAGAAGTATCAGAAATAAAACTCTCCAAAGATTTTATGGCTACGTCATAATTTCCATTTTGATATGCTGAAATCCCCAAATAACGCAAAATTCTTGGATTAACCTTATCTAGTTCCACCATTTTATTTGCTTCTGCTTCTAATGCTTTATACTCCCCTGCCAAAACCAAAAAGTCTGCATGACGCATTCTTGAACTAAGAGAATAATCGGTAAGACTAAGATATTTTTCATAATAAACTAAAGCCTTTTCAATATTAGCCTTAAACTTTGCAGACTCATTTCTACCCCACAAGTAATAAGTTTCGGCTAACTCACGATAAACGGGACCATAATTAGCATTAATTGCGATAACTTCGTCAAAAGCTTTTACTGCTTCTGTATAAGCTTTAGCTCCTTTTAACAAAACACCCAATTGCATTTTTGCCCTAATCAAAGTATTATCAATCGTATAGGCACTTCTATATGCCGAATATGCCTCATTTTGATTTTTATCGCCATAATAAGCATTACCAAGAGCTAAATTTAATTCAGCGTCTTGAGGATTTATTAACTTGGCTTTATTCAAATACTCCAGTGCTTTTTTATAGTCAGGCTTCAAAGAGTATGTATAAGCACGACCTATAAAGATATACTCTTCAATATCTTTTTTCCTCACATCCTTGAGAGCTAATGCAAATTTTTCTTCAGCTGCAACTGGATTTCCATTATCGAGATCAATTAAGCCAAGACCGATGTGATTTAAGTTGGCATCTTCAGATCCAGCAAGCCCTTTTTGATAATAAATTTTAGCAGAATCAGCAATATTTTGCAACATATATACATTACCCAAATAAAAATCAGCTCTTCCATTGGCAGGTTTAGCTGCTATTATAGATTTTAAAATTGATTTAGCACTTTCAAATTGCTCGGCATCTATAGCCTTTTTTGCTTGATCAAGATCTTGAGCCTGACTAGTTGCCACAACTGCCAATAGAGCAATACTTAAAACTTTAACTTTATTCATCTTTATTACATTAAATTAATTTCTAATTATTTTTTTCATTATTAAGCTTACCATGAACAATGTTTAATTTTCTTGTTGGTATTTTATACGGTAACAAACCTGATTTCAAAACGATTCTTTGACCAATATCACCAGCAACAAATGAAGCAAAACCCATTCCTAATCCTGAATAACCTTGACAATTAACTACAAACAATTCTCTAAACAATGGATAAGTACCCTCAGCAAAGTTATTTTGTGAAGGCGGATAATACTTATCCTTACCTATACCCTTAACGCTTAAAACATTTATATTATCAATAATTGATTTCATCGAGGCATCAGGTCTTGACAACCAATTTACTCCAACAACACCAATCATACCATCATTTTCAGAAACAAATTTTAAAACCTCGTTATTGGTCTGAAAAGTATATACATCATTTTCAGGCAAACCATTTAGTCCTGCCAGGTTATTCATATAATTCACAGTACTTGAATTTGGATTATCAAAAACCAAACCTTTAATTTTTGAATTTCTTTCTCCTTTCATGAAACCAATTACGTCTTTCAACGCAATTAAGGTGTCATTACTAGATTTATTGGATACAAAAGCTATGCCATCAATAGCAAATTTAGTTATTTTGGGTACAATTTTTCTTTGTTCAAAAACAATTAACTCTTTTTTAGATAAATTTCGAGCTAACACAACAATATTCGCCTTTTTATCAAATAATGAATTTAAAACTTCTGATTCGGATTTAGAAATCAAAGTAATTTTTGCATCATATTCGCTTTCGAACACCATAACCTGTTCTTCGACAATAGGAGTAACAGTCTCATCTACAAAAATAGTTGCCTTACCTTTTAAAATTGTTTCATCATTGGATTCTGTATTTTCATTTCTTTTACAATTAAAAAAAATGAAAATAATTGAAACCAATACTAAATAAATATAAGATTTTGACATAGCTATTCTTTATTATCATTATAGAAACGAAAAAAACGAATAATGGAATATATTATTAATATAACTCCTAAAGCGATTCTATATTGCATTTGCATATAAAATGGAAACTTTTTCCAAAAAATAACCACTAGCCCCAAAAAGAAGTAGGACAAGAAAACTAAAATGGTTATAACAAGAAGAAATCGCTCAATAAGCGATTTCTTCTTCAAAATATTAAATAATTTATTCATCATTCACCTTGTGGTGCAATAGTAATTGGCAACTGATATAGCACCCTTACTTTTTTACCGTTTTGTTCACCAGGTAACCATTTTGGGCATTTATTCAAAACCCTGATAGCTTCTTTTCCAGTACCATAACCAATATCTCTAATTACTTTGATATCAGTCAATGAACCATCTTTCTCAACAACGAATTGAACATAAATTTTCCCTTTAAGTCCCTCTTCTTCTGGTGGAGTATAATTTTTACCAACGAAAGCATAAAATTTGTCCATCCCTCCTGGAAACTCAGGTTTTTGTTCAATACCTGCTAAACCGTGCACACTATTATCGTCAGCAATAACATCCTGTACTGGAGGACCATCACCAAAATCTTCAGCAATAGTTGGTTTTGCATCTGGATCACCCTTCAAATTTTGGTCACCAGCTTTTTTATTCTTCATGTCCTCCATTTTAGGAATCTCTTCAGTAACATCCTCAGCTTTTGCCACTACAGGTTTTACGAATTTAACCATATCCTGTTTTGGAGGCGGAGGTGGTGGTGGCGCAAGCGTTTTGATCTCCTCAACCTCTTTCTTTGGCGGTATCTTAACCTTTGCCAAAACAACTTTTTTATCTAGGTCTTCAGCATCTTTCTCAGGCAATAAATTTGCAATAAGAGGTGCGCTTATAGCTAGACTAAAAAGAACACTACCAATGAATAGAGCACGAAAAGAAGTCTTACGATTCGTTTTTCTAAGCTGATAAGCTCCGTAAAGTTTATTACGTCCCTCGAAAACGATCTCAACCCATTGATTTTTTATTAAATCTAATTTCATTTTTTATAATTATTAGGGTTATTAAGAAAAAATTATTTTTTTCCTTCTAACAATTTTACTTCCTCGGGGGTAAAGTCATTAACTATCGCATAAGAACCTGTTTTGTTAACATTTGTAATAGCCATTTCGTCCAAAATATCAACTAAATTTCTATAGGTTGATTTTTTACTTGGCTTGATAATTACAATCATACCATCTTTTGGTTTTCCATTAGCAATTGCGTACTGCTTAACTGATTCCATTCTAGATAGAATCTCTTTACGAATTCCGTCCTTACCGTAAGAAAAATCTTTTGGTGCAGCAACAGGATTTTCCAACATGCCCACATAACGTACCAATTTTCCATTTTCACCAAGCAAAACTGTCATAGTACGATTTTCATCAACTTTGATGTCATCCGTTTTGTCCTTTGGGTCTTTGTCTGGCAAAGTCAAATCCATGGATTGAGGTTTAGACAAAGTAGTAGTAAGCATAAAGAAAGTAATTAACAAGAAGGCCAAATCTACCATGGCAGTTAAATCTACCTTAGAGTTTTGTTTTTTACTTCTTACCTTACCGCCTTTTTTACCACCACCACTGTCGGTATTTAATTCAGCCATTTTAGTGTGTCTTTTTTAATTAAAAATTCTTTCCTCTTAGACCCGTAACCAAGTTAAAGGTGTTGATTCTTTGATCTTGCAACATATCCATTACTTGCTTGATAGCAGGATATTGTTCCTTGGCATCTCCTTTTATTGCAAATTGCAATTCTTTATCATTGTTAACTTCAATATTTGCCTTACGAGAATATAAAATCCAGTCTTTCAATTGATTATCTAAAGAATCTTTAGGTATCCCTGGTTGATTTGCTTTGCTTCTATCGGCTGCTTTCATATCTAAAATTTGTTTTAGACTTTCCATTGGCACACCAAAACTTTCCATTAATCCAAATTCCTCTGACTCTTTTTCTGTAAAAGTCATATTATATTTTTCAGCCATAAATTCAAGTGCTCTTCTACGTACATCTCTTCCTTTTAGGTCAAAAAACACAGCAGATTTTCCATTTACCTTACCAATTGTTAACGTTGATAAATTATCTGCGGGCAATTTAGTTTGAACCGTAGATTGCGGAGTATCAACTGGTAATACTTCAGGTGTTTTAGCAGTGGCAGTCAAAATAAAGAACGTAAGCAAAAGAAACGCAACATCACACATCGCCGTCATATCGGTAGATGTAGACTTTTTCTTCATTACTATTTTTCCCATTATTTTTATCTTTTATTTGATATTTAAAAAATATCAAAATTTAATTTATTGTTTTAAACTACCTCTAAAGTGTCTGTAAGTATTTACGATTGTAGTTCCAGCTTCATCAATTGAATACGTTAAATCATCAATTTTTGAAGTAAAGAAGTTGTAAGCAACAATAGCGGTAATAGATGTAGAGATACCTGTTGCCGTGTTGATCAAAGCTTCAGAGATACCAACAGCAAGTGCAGCTTGATCTGGAGTTCCAGCAGAAGCCAAAGCACCAAACGCTTTAATCATCCCCGATACTGTTCCTAATAATCCTCCAAGTGTTCCTAAAGAAACCAAAGAAGAAATAATAGTCATATTTTTCTCTAACATTGGCATTTCAAGAGCAGTAACCTCTTCGATTTCCTTGTGAATAACTTCAGAAGCCTCTTCACTATTGAATCCTTCTTTTTTAACATCCTGATATTTAATCAATGCAGATTTAATTGCATTTGCAACAGAACCTTGTTGTTTGTCACATAAAGCAATTGCAGAATCAATATCTCCTGATTTGATACTTCCTTGAATTGTTTTCATGAATTTATCTAAATTCCCTTTTCCAGCAGCTTTTGAGATAACAAAAAATCTTTCAATAGAAAAAACAATAACCATTAATAACATACCTAATAATACCGGTACTATAAATCCTCCTTTGTAAACTTGTCCTAATGTATTCAATGGGTGTCCTTTTTCTGTATCTCCACCTTCAAAATTCGTTGGATCTCCCATTATCTGAGACCAGATTAACCAACCTACAAAAATACATAATGCAATAATAATTCCTGAAACCATTCCTCCACCGTTTGAAGTGCTTTCTTTTTTAACTTTAACGTTTGCCATTTTTTTTAAATTTTAAATATTTATTTTAGTTTTAATAAACTTGTATAGGAGCAAATTTAATTTTTTAGTTGAAATAAAAAAACTTTTTTTTAAGTATTCTAACAATTTATTTTATTCTTAAAACGGTATAATAAAGTTTTTTAAGAATAATTGAAGGCTTTTTTTAAAATACATTCTAATTTCTTCTTAAAAAATCCGTTTTTAAGCAATTTGAGTGTTTTATCTACAAAAAAAGCACTTAATAAAAAACAAAGATGTTACATCAAACCAACATCTTTTTTGTGAAATTATTTATAGGAAACACTTGATTATTTCATTTGAAGAATATTTAATATCTTGCAGTAAAATTCAAAATCCTCTCAAGATGAGCAACAAAGAAAGTTTTATTGAGCACATAAATAATGGTTATTTATCCAAGGGAGAAAGCCTAATACTTGGAGGTTCAATTATTGATGGAGAAGTATTACCAAATACTCCCGTAAAAATTCCATTGAAAACATTAAATAGACATGGTTTAATCGCAGGCGCCACCGGAACAGGAAAAACAAAAACAATTCAAGTTCTTTCAGAACAATTATCATCATTTGGAATACCTGTCTTAATGATGGATATAAAGGGTGATTTTAGTGGTGTTGCAAAAGAAGGCGAAGAAAAAGATTTTATAAAAGAACGCCATGCAAAATTAAATATTCCCTATTCCGTGTCAAGCTTTCCGGTTGAGTTGATGACACTTTCCAAACAAAATGGAGTAAGACTTCGATCAACGGTTTCAGAATTTGGACCTGTACTTTTTTCCAGAATTTTAGATTTAAATGATACCCAAGCAGGGGTTATTTCGGTTATTTTCAAATATTGTGATGACAACAAAATGCCTTTATTGGATTTAAAAGACATCAAAAAAGTTATTAATTATATAACGGATGAGGGAAAAGCCGAAATTGAAGAAAGCTATGGCAAAATATCCACTTCGACTACAGGAACTATTTTAAGAAAAATAATCGAATTGGAACAACAAGGCGGTGATTTGTTTTTTGGGGAATTGTCTTTTGAAATTGATGATTTATTGCGTATTGATGAAAATGGAAAAGGTTATATTAACATCATCAGACTAACAGATATTCAAGACAAACCTAAATTATTTTCTACCTTCATGTTGAGTCTATTGGCAGAAATATACCAACAAATGCCCGAAAAAGGAGATGCAGACCAGCCAGAATTAGTCATATTTATAGATGAAGCTCACCTAATCTTTAATGCAGCCAGCAAAGCATTATTGGAACAAATAGAAACCATAATAAAATTGATTCGATCCAAGGGAATTGGTGTATATTTTATCACCCAAAATCCAATGGACATTCCAAGTGGCGTTTTGGCACAACTTGGACTCAAGATTCAACATGCTTTAAGAGCTTTTACAGCCAATGACAGACAGGCCATCAAGCAATCGGCAGATAATTATCCCACATCCGAATATTACAAAACTGATGAAATTTTGACCAGCTTGGGAATTGGCGAAGCATTTGTAACCGCCTTAAACGAAAAAGGAATCCCAACCCCGCTTGTAGCAACAATGATGCGTGCTCCCATGAGTCGAATGGATATTTTGACCGAAACGGAAATTCAAGAAATCAACAGCAAATCCAAATTAGTAAAAAAATACAATGAAGTTCTTGATCGCGAAAGCGCTTATGAAATACTCACTGGAAAAATAGAATCTGCTCAAAATCAAACTGTGGTCGTTGAAGAAACAAAAAGAGTTAGCAATGAACCTAGTACTGCCAGTGTTGTTACAAAATCAGTTCTAAAAGTAGTGACTAGTGCCACATTTATAAGAGGAGCTTTTGGAATATTATCTAAACTTTTTAAAAAATAATTAAAATGAAAATGCATATCAAGTTCATTATTCTTCTCTTAATTTTGAACAGCTGTTCACCAAAGTCAGAAAAAAGCAATGCAGCGTATATTAAATTACAAATTGTTAAAGTTGAAAAAGACTTTGAAAAACTAGTGGCTGAAAAAGGATTGGCAGAAGGTTTTTATCAATTTGCCGATTCAAATGCAGTAATTAAAAGAGAAAATGACACTTTAATCATTGGCAAGGACAATATCAAAAAATACTATTCAAATCCTAAGTATCTTGACAAAACTGTCACTTGGTCTCCTGATGCAGTAACCGTTTCTGATGCTGGAGACATGGCTTCTAGCTACGGTAAATATGTTTGGACATCAAATGACTCCACAGGTAAAATTCAAGTTTCAAAAGGTGTTTTCCATACTGTCTGGAAGAAACAAAAAGATGGTTCTTGGAAATACATTTGGGATTAGAAATACTGCCTTAAACACTTTTAAGCAACATAACGGCGACACAGATATAATTTATTTACAACTGATATATTTGTATTTGCAGGGCAATTGCTTCACCAATTTGTTTCGTCCAATTCAGTGCAAAAAAAATCTCGTCATTGCTGACGAGACTTTGTATTTAGTTTTGAATGTGATTAAATGATCAACATTGCGTCACCGTAAGAATAGAATTTGTATTCTTCCTTGATTGCTTCTTCATAAGCTCTTTTCATTAAATCATGTCCGCAGAAAGCTGAAACCATCATTAATAAAGTAGATTTTGGCGTATGAAAATTAGTAATCATACAAGTTGGGATACTGAAATCGTGAGGAGGAAAAACAAATTTATTTGTCCATCCATCATAAGGATTCAGCGTGTTTTGTGAAGAAACTGAACTTTCTACAGCACGCATAGAAGTAGTTCCTACAGTACAGATTCTTTTCTTAGCAGCTTTTGCAGTGTTTACAATATCACAAGCTTCCTGAGTGATTTTCAGCTCTTCGGAATCCATTTTGTGTTTAGACAAATCTTCAACCTCAACCGGATTGAAAGTTCCTAAACCAACGTGAAGTGTAACTTCGGCAAACTTTACTCCTTTAATTTCCAATCTTTTCAATAAATGTTTAGAGAAGTGTAAACCTGCAGTTGGTGCCGCAACAGCTCCTTCTTCTTTAGCATAAATCGTCTGGTAACGCTCAGCATCTTCTGGAGTTACGTCACGGTTAATGTATTTTGGGATAGGAGTTTCTCCTAGTTCGGTCAATTTATTTCTAAATTCTTCATAAGAACCATCATAAAGAAAACGCAAAGTTCTACCGCGGGAAGTAGTATTATCAATTACCTCGGCAACTAAAGAATCATCATCTCCAAAATATAATTTATTTCCAATTCTGATTTTTCTAGCCGGATCAACTAATACATCCCAAAGTCTTTGTTCTGCATTAAGTTCTCTCAATAAAAACACTTCAATTCTTGCTCCTGTTTTTTCCTTATTTCCGTATAAACGGGCTGGAAAAACTTTGGTATTATTCAAAATTAAAACATCACCATCATCAAAATAATCGATAACGTCTTTGAACATTTTATGTGTTATCGTCTGATTCTTGCGATCTACAACCATCAAACGAGACTCATCTCTGTTTTCTGCTGGATATTCTGCAAGAAGTTCTTTTGGTAAATTGAAGTTAAAGTGCGATAATTTCATTTGCTGTTTGTTTAAGTTTAAAAATTCAAGTCACAGACTGTTTAGCCTGAGCTTAAAATTCTTTCGGGTGCAAATATACGATTGTGAGATAGGCGTTGTCAAGTGTTTAGGTGTTTATTTTTACCTCACTCCAGCCCTCTTCATTGGAGAGAGAGCTGAAACTCAACAATAGTCTAGGTAAATGACCATTTTTGGACAATCAAAAAGCCTAACTTTTTTAAATCATCCCAAAAATCAGGATATGATTTTGACACCACATCGGCATTATTGATAACAATTGGTACTTTTAATGCTAATGGAGCAAATGCCATCGCCATTCTGTGGTCGTTATAAGTATCAATTCTTACTTCTTCTTTGATTGTATTTGTTGCTACCAATGTCAAACTATCATTGGTTACTGATATATCAGCGCCAAGTTTTGTTAATTCAATTCGGAGTGCTTCCAGTCTGTCAGTTTCTTTAATTTTTAAAGTGTGCAGACCTGTCAAGTGACAGCCAATTCCAAGACCTAAACAAGTAACAACTATTGTTTGTGCAATATCTGGCGTGTTGTTCAAATCGAAATTAATGTCTTTGTATTCAAAACCTTGTTGTTTTGTCAAAGTTATTTTATCTCCTTCAAATTTTGAAGAAACTCCCATTTGTTTGTAGATTCCGACCAAAGCAGAATCTCCCTGCAAACTCGTTTCTTTATAACTTGTTAAGGAAACAGAAGCTGTATTCCCCAGCGCCACTAAACTAAAAAAGTAGGAAGCAGAACTCCAATCGGATTCAACTGTCATTACTTTTGTTTTTACTTCTTTCCTAGGTTTTACGGTTATAACGTTTCCAACAAAGCTGGTTTCAATATTTAAATCATTTAGCAAAGCCAAAGTCATTTTGATATATGGAACAGAAGTTATTTCGCCAACCAAAGTCAACTCAATTCCGTTCTCTAATTTTGGCGCTACCAAAAGCAATGCCGATATATACTGACTGCTTACATTCGCAGGAATGCTAACCTTATTCGCAGTTATTTTTTGTCCCTTAATTCGAATAGGCGGATAACCTTCTTCTTTTTCATATGTGATTTTTGCCCCTAACTGCACCAAAGCTTCCACCAAAACTTTAATGGGACGTTCTGTCATTCTTTGAGATCCAGTCAAAACCACTTCTCGGCCTTCGTTTACTGCAAAATAAGCTGTCAAGAAACGCATTGCCGTTCCTGCATGATGAATATCTACAATTTCGTTATTGCCTTTTAGTGCTTTTTGCATTACTTCACTATCATCAGAATTTGATGTATTGGCCAAAGTAATATTAGGGAACAAAGCCTGTAACAGCAAAAGTCTATTGGTTTCGCTTTTGGAACCTGTGATAGCAATTTGATCTTGTAAATCGAGTTGGGAAGTTTGAACTAGTAAATCCATTATTTGAATACGTTGTAATTGGTCTTTTGGCAAATTTATTTTAAAAAAAGTAAGAACCAAAGTTTTGCCGTAACTTATAACATTATTTTAGTTTATCGTTGTTTTTGTGGCGGTCTTTGTCTCTAACTGATTTTAAATCCATTTTTTTGTCAAAAGCGGCCTGCAGATCGATTCCCGTTTGGTTAGCCAAACATAATACTACGAAAACTACATCAGCAAGTTCTTCGCCAAGGTCTTTGTTTTTATCACTTTCTTTTTCGGATTGTTCTCCGTAACGGCGGGCAATAATTCGGGCAACTTCGCCAACTTCTTCTGTAAGCTGTGCCATATTTGTTAGTTCATTAAAATAACGAACTCCGTGTTCTTTTATCCAAGTATCTACGTCTATTTGTGCATTTTTCAGATCCATCGTTTGTTTTTTGACAAATATACAAATGCACAAAGTCTTGCTATATTCTTTTTAGAACTATTTTTTCGTTTTGTTTGTCAATAATTTTTTGATAAAAATCTTTAATAGATCCATAAAAATCAGCTGAAATGATAGCCATATTTATTTCCTTGGTTACCAAAATCTGTATCTTATTCTGGTCATAAACTGCGTTAATTAAAAAAAACAACTCTTTCCCTTCTGTTGAAATCTTTATGGATTTTGGGAGTGATTCTACAGTATAACCTTCTGGTATTTCAAAACTAATATTAAATTTTTCGGATTTGGGATAACCAAAATAAATAGGCATTTCTCTTTTTTCCTGAACAAAAGGATTTTTAGATTCTGTAAAAAACAAAATAGGCTTGACATACAATTTATCTCCAATAATGTCACATTGACTGCTTCCGCTAAAAGCAAACGTTTCCACAATAGGATTTTCATAACGTGTCTTTTTATTATCAATGATATAGTCTTGAATTTTTATTCCATTTAAACTGTTTTCTACTTTTTCAAGATAAGTATCAGTATCCATTTCTGCATATTTATCTCTAAATTTATATGCCTCATAATCTGTCAACTGAGATCTGCACTTGCCCTCTACACCGCCAGACTTATCTAATTTGACCACTAGATTATAATATTTACCCGAATTCTTTCTCGGTATTAATTCAATTTCTTGAGTAATCCCTCCCTGCTTAATAAGTCTCCCTTTCCAGTTTAAAACATTTAAAGGCAAAATATTTTGTGCTGTATATTTATGAGTAGCATCTAATAAAATTTGTTTTCCATCAATATCCACTTCAGCTATAACATAATTAAAAACGGTTCTGTTAGGAAAAATTGGTTTTCCATATTCTTTCGTACTAAGCAGCACAGGACTAGCATCAAATCCTGCTACTTTCAACATCGAGATGAGTATGAAATTTATTTCGGCTACATTTCCAGTTCTATTAATGTAAGCCTGCTTTACTCCTTTGTCTGTGTAATAACCATTATCATTGTTCCAATGCATTCTTTCCTGAACGAATTTAAAAACTGCTATCAACTTTTCTTCCTTAGAATCAATACCTTTTAAAATCGATTTAGAATCTTCCAGAAGATATAAATACTCTTCTAACTCTTTGCCAAATTCTTTATCCGCATAAATAGTTTTGGCTACACCATCCCAATCCTTTGAATAATTTTTTTCCTTTTCATCTGGGAAATTTGTTTTTTCAAGTTCATGATGTAATGAAGATTGATAATTATTAATATTATCAACAAAACTTTCTTCCTTTAAGGCTGGAATATTTTCTGCACTGTACTTACTTTTCAATTGATTAAAACTCAAACTAACCGACTTTTGGTACTCATCATCAAACGTAAAGTTTCCATTCGTAACTTTTGAATCAACTTTGAGATTTACATACCCAATCTGAATAGGTTTGTATGTAAAAAACAATGGGATATTAGTGATATACTCCGCTGAATTCACGGGAATTTTATCTTGAAAATAAAACACAGGAAACTTTACAATATTTTCCGTTTTCAAAACATATTTAAACTCAATAATAGATCCCTCTTTTACATTTGGCAATGTTATAGAAGCTTCATTCCAATATTCATTCGTGTTTTTTTTAAAACTTCCTTCACTATTGAATTTAGTTTTAACAACAGCACCATTTTCTAGATTATAAGTTGCCGCACTGGAAAACACTACTATATCGTCATTATAATTTTCATACCCCACGTAATATGGAACAGTAAAATTAGCCCAATTATATCCCTCTTTCTTATAAATTTTAATTCGCATGGAAATTTCTGTAATTGCGACAAATCCTTTTTTTTTAGTATACTCAAAACTGGTTTTACCGTTCTTAAATAATATTGCGGCAACTGCACTGGAATCCTTTGGATGTTGTTTTTCCTTCAATTCAGCAATTGATACTTTTCCTAATTCAGAGCTTTGCGCATTTATTTCCACAAAAGAAAATAAAATCAACAAGCCTAAAATAATTTTGATTTTTTTCATTGATTATACCTTCTTCAAGACAATTTTTTCGGTTTCCTTGGTGATCATTCCTTGGTAATAATCTTTTAACATCGAATAATACTCCGAAGACACAATTGAAACATTTATTTGATGTGTTATCATTAACTGAATTTTATTTCCAGAAGCATTAACTATAAATTTGAAACCACCAATGTTGTTTTCCATATTTAGCTGAGTAGACTTTGGCAATGTCTCTACTACATATCCTTCCGGAATATCAATAGTGATGTTGTATTTCTCTACAAAAGGGAAACCATAATCGATAGGGTATTCTCTGGTTTCTTGTTTAAAAGGGTTATGCTCTTTTGTAAAAAATAACAATGGATTGATATACATTTTCCCTCCAATAAAATCACATAAGTTAGTACCCGAAAAAGAACAGGATTCCACAATTGGTAATTTCATATCCTTTTCGTTCATTCTGGAATAATCAACAATTTCAATTTTTGCATTTTTGTTTTCCAATTTTTCCAAATAGTCTTCCTCACTTATATTTGCAATCTCAGACCTAAAACTCATTGCATTATGATCTGTTCTTTGTCGTTTTAATTTACCCGTAATTTTTCCTGTGGCATCAACATCATACATCATTAATACATTATCGACTGAAGCTATTTTAGGCATTAGATCAACGGTTTCAGACGAACCATCTTTTCTAATTAACCTCCCAAACCAATTTAAATCCCTAAACGGCAATACATTTGGAGTAGAATATTTATTTGTTGCATCTAATAATATTAAACCTGTAGGAGTTTCAACCGCCGCAATCACATAATTGAATGCTGTCCTGTTTGGAAAAAGTGAAATACCATTGGAACGAGTACTAACTAAAACAGGATTTGCTTTTATACCTGTAGAACGCAACATTGCTGTGAGCATTAAATTGATTTCCGCAACATTTCCTGTTTTTTCCTTATATGCACTCTTAACGCCTTTATCACAAGAATAACCATAATACTCATTCCATTTTACATTAGCTTTTACATAATTAAAAACCGATGCTATAATTTCATTTGGAGACGACAAACCCGCAACAACTGCCTTTAAATCATTTTCGAAGTAACCTTGTTTATTTAACTCGGGACCAAAATCACTATAATTATAAATAGTCTTTACAACTGCATCCCAATCTGTAGAATAGAGTTTGGGGGCTTCATTGGGATACTGGGTCATTGTTAATTCCTGAGCTAGGCTTACAGTATAATTACCAATATTATTCACGAACACTTCCTCCTTTACAGCCGGCACATTATTTATAGTGTAAGTTGTTTTTGTTTCCTTATAATCAATTTTATCCTGTGAAAAGGTAGTTTTAGCACCATTCCATCCTGATCCACTTGATCTTTCCTTGCTGTTGATTGTAAATGATTGCATCGATACTTCAACAACCTTTTTTGGGCTTATAAAACCTTTCATCTTGGTATTGTACACAAAATACTCTGGTACAAATGTCTTATACTCGGCATGATCTATAGGAATGTTTGTCTGAAAATCAAATTCCCTTAGCATTCCAATACTATTTGTACGAATAGTATATTTAAATTCGATTACAGACCCTTCTTTAACATTAGGCAAAGTTATTTTCTTTCTGCTCCAATAGGTATTAATGTTTTCTATAAACTCACCCTCGGTTTTCAACTTTGTCTTTTCGATTTTTCCAGCAACCAGATTATAAGTTGCCGCATCAGAAAAAAAAACTCTTTCCTTGATCGTACTACTCCCTATATAGAACCTAACTTGTTGATTTGCCCACTCGTATCCCTCTTTTTTATAAATCTTAATTCGCATGGCAACCTCAGTCAACACAACAAATCCCTCATTTTGATCAAACTCAAAACTGGTTTGTCCGTTTTTAAACAATATCGCGGCAACAGCTGATGAATCTTTGGGATGTGTTTTTTGCTCCAATTCTACCATGGAAACTTTTCCCAATTTAAATTCTTGGGCATTTATTTTACAACAAAATATAGTTAGTAAAAGGATCAGGTGGTTGATTTTCATTTTGAATTTATCTTTTGGTTAAAATTATTTTAGCGTTGTCGTTTCTAGAGATTTGCTCCATAAAAAGACGAAACTCATCGTATTCCTTATTTGTATACAAACCTTTTTTCAAAAACAACTTTCGTTTATAAACGATATTATTGTTGCTGTTTTTTATAATCTCTGTTTTATACTCCCCAAATTTTCCGCTAATTCCAACATTATCCGGAAGGAATTCAATGGAAAAATTAATAGGCAAAGTAATTTCAATTTCATCCTCATCTACTGATCCTCTTTGTATTTCAAAAGGATTTTTTCGATTTCGGATTCGCTTTACATTCTGGGTTAACGGATTAAAGGCATTTAGCACAAACATCATTTTATTGGCAGATATATTTCCATAATTGACGGCTTCAATCTCAGCATTTTCAGTAAAACTTACTTTGTCCCTATCATTTTTAAAAGTAATTTTTTTTATTTTCAAGTTATTGATGGTATTCCAATAGTCCTTGTAAAAAGCTTCCATTTCTGTTGCAGAAAGTTTATCATTACGAAATTTTTGATTGTACTGGGATCCCTCAGAAACAATTCCTATTTTTCCAAAAAAATCACCATTCTCTGAAATAGAATAAGTTCCTTTGCTCATTTGAACATTTCCTGTATCTTCATAAATTTTTGTCCTAACGATTTCTCCCCCCTCTGGCTTTACCACCAAAACATTTCGATCGTCAGTAAATGTTCCCTGATAACCAAAAGGATCAACCTGACTGGTACACTCTAAAAAAATATATTTATCTTTATTAGGCACGGCCAAAATCATATGATTTCCTTGCATGGAAACAAATTCGGCTTGAATATCACGTTTTCTAGAACTACCATATAAAATAGTATTATAAGAAGGGACATCTACAACTTTGAGAAGTGCTTTGGTATAATTGCTCAATGCCTTACAATCTCCATATCCCAACCTATCTACATCGCTAGCTAACATTGGTTTCCAACCTCCAATTCCTACTTGAATACTAACATATCGTGATTTTTCCTGAACGTATTTATAAATGATTTTTGCTTTCTTTAAGGGATCAGTTTCAGTTCCTACCAAAGCTTTTACTTTTGTCTTAGTTAACTCAGATAAATCAGTAGTTCCTGCTAGAATTTTTTCGTTATACCATTTTCCAAATTCAGTCCAACTTTTAGCATTTCCATCTACACCTTCCAAATGAAATGATTCTAATCCCATCATTACTCGTGGAAAAAGATAATTAATTGAAGGACTCACGGATTCTTCCTTCTGGGCCAATATTTTTGTTGCCACAAAAGAAAGAGCAGTAGATGTTTCCTGTATTTTTTTTACATTGAAATTTGAAAAATTGAATTCCTTGTATTTAAATCCAAGTCCTGAAGGATAATTAACATTCAGAATGCTTTTTTCAATGCTTACTGCATAATCAGTCAAAGGCATCCATTGTGGTATAAAAGCTGTATTGGAAGTTTCTATTTCGCTGTCAAAAACAATTGTAAATGGATACTGAGTGGGAGTAAAATCCAAATAAATATAACGATTATCAGAAAAAAGGGTGCCGCCGTCTACCGCACTTACATCTCTAAAATCACTTCTTTTTATCTTTTTAATTTCTTTACCAAATGCATCATAAACTGTTGCCAATATATTCTTAATCGAACTCGACTTATCATAGTTTTCATGAGCTTCTATAGCCTCGAGTCCATCTCCATTAATAACAGTTACCACTCTCTTCGTCTTAATATTCATAGTACGTTGAGAGGCAATTATAATATCTGTTTGATTTAAACGGACAATAGCGTTAGCATTTTGTTTCAAACTGTCTGAAATAATTAGAGTACTGTAGTCGGCTTTTTGAGAAAAAAGCAAGGATGTAGAAAACAAAAAAACAACAGTTAATACGGGAAAAATTCTATTAATCATAAAAAAAAATTGGTTGTGAAATATAAGAAAATTTCGTTTAAAATAAACTTAATTTTATTTTTTTTACAAGCTTTTTTTAATCAAAAAAAAAGGCTATCCAAAAAATGGACAGCCTTATTTACCTTATTTTTTTATTCTAAAATTACAAGGAACGGATGATGCCTTCTTCCAATCCTCTCAATTCTGCCAAACCTCTAAGCCTCCCAATTGCTGAATAACCCGGATTATTTTGTTTTCCCAAATCATCTAACATTTGGTGTCCGTGATCGGGACGGAAAGGAATTGATATTTTGTATTTCTTTTGAATTAATAATAACTCTTTCATAACCGCATACATATCGGTATTTCCATCTAAATGGTCTGCTTCAAAAAAGTTGCCTTCTTCGTCACTTCGAACATTTCTCAGATGGACAAAATGAATTTTATCATCTAATTTTTGAACCATTTTAGGCAAATCATTTGATTCCTTGGCGCCTAAAGAACCCGTACAAAAACAAATCCCGTTCGATTTATATGGTGCATTGGACAAGATATAATCGTAATCTTCCATTGAGTTTACAATTCTTGGCAAACCTAAAATATCAAAAGGCGGATCATCTGGATGAATAGCCATCTGTACTCCGCATTCATCAGCAACTGGACAGATTTCATTCAAAAAGTAACTCAAATTACTTCTTAAAGCGTCTCTATCAATATTGTCATAAGCCTTCAATGCATTGCGCATCCACTCAACAGTTATCTTTTTCTCTCCAGGAATCCCAAACATCACTGTATCTGCTATTTCTTGCAATCTTTGCTCGGTAATAGTTGAGAAACGTTCTTTGGCTTTGCTAACAATATATTGAGGAAAACTATTTTCGGCGTTTTCTCTTTTTAAAATATAAATATCAAAAATGGCCAAATCAACCCAATTAAAATACAAGGCTTCAGAACCATCTGGCATCACATAATCCAATTGTGTTCTTGTCCAATCATTTACTGGCATAAAATTATAGGTGATTATCTTGATTCCACAAGTCGCAACATTACGAATGCTTTCCTTGTATTTATCGATATACTCTTGATAATTTCCAGATCTGGTTTTTATAGACTCATGAACTGTAATGCTTTCCACCACATCCCATGTTAATCCTTCTTTTTCTATTTCGGCCTTTCTTTTATTAATTTCTTCCACTGTCCAAACGTCACCGTGAGGAACATGATGCAATGCCGAAACAATTCCAGTTGTTCCTGCTTGTTTGATATAGGATAAACTTACGGGATCATTTGGTCCAAACCATCTCCAAGTTTGTTTCATTTTATACATAATTGCTTTCTTTAATTATACTCCACTAAAAATTGTGAAACCACCATCTAAGGTAACTTTTGACCCAGTTGCAAATTTAGATGCATCACTTAACAACCAAACCAATCCTCCAATTAACTCTTCTGGATTTCCAAAACGATTATATGGCGTGTTTTTTATTACCAAATTTCCTCTTTCGGTTAAGCTACCATCTGTGTTGGTTAACAAGGTTCTGTTTTGTTCGGTCAAGAAAAAACCCGGAGCAATTGAATTCATGCGAATTTTATCACCATAACGTTTAGCAAGTTCTACAGCAAACCACTTGGTATATGAATCAATTGCTGATTTAGCCAAACTATATCCTAAAACTTTTGTCATTGCCGCAACTGTAGATACCGAAGAAATATTCACTATACTTCCTTTACCAACGGTGTCTTTTATGGCTTCACCAAAAATTTGAGTCGGTAAAAGTGTTCCAAACAAGTTAAGATTCATTACTTGTTGTAAAGCATCCATATTCAATTTAAAAATATCTTGATCAGGCTGTACTACTGCATCAGGCATATTTCCACCCGCAGCATTAACCAAACCATCAATTTTACCATATTTTGAAAGTACCAAATCACGGGCAGCAATTAAGTCGGCTTCGATAGTAACATCCGCAATCAACGCAATTGCTTTTCCTCCTTTGTCAGTAATAGCTTTCGCACGCTCATTGGCTATTTTTTCATTTCTACCTAAGATACCAACTGTTGCTCCAGCCTCGGCAATTCCGTTTACAAATGCTTCACCTAAAATTCCAGTAGCTCCTGTGACAACAATAACTTTATCATTTAATAAAAAATCTGTTTTCAATTTGATTTATTTTTAGATTAATATTTTTATTTCAATCTCGAAAGATACTGTTTTTATTAGAAAAGGAAATATTATGCATAAAAAAAATACCCAAAAGGGTATCAATTTTAGATCACAAGTCATAAAAAAATTACTTTTTCAAGATATGCCTAGATGCCTTTCTGTTTGTTAAATCCAGAATAATTAAAACAGAGTAATTATTCCATTAAAAAAACGGTCAACCCCCTTGCACCATGTGCTCCCAGAACCAAAGATTGTTCAATATCGGCTGTTTTAGAGGGACCTGCTATAAAAGTTCCAAAACCATATTCTTGATTTCCAATACGCTCATATGCATGATGCATTTTGGCAACTAAGTCACTTTTGTTGACAATTATAGCTAAATATTGTGGAATAAAAGTTGAAACTCGTTGTCCCATCAAATCATCCGTGATCCATAACGCACTGTTTTCGGCAACGCCAAAATGTGCTTTAACTACCATAAGTTCGGTATCTTGTAAAGAATGAGGATCATCCTTGGTCCAATCCAAATTAGCTATTTCTGAAAGCTCAGAAAGTGTAGTTAATATTCGTTTGTTTGTGTCAAAATTTTGTTTAACGAAATTAATAATTTCATTATAATTTGACACTTCTACAAAATCCCCTCCAATTCCCTTTAAAACTGATTTATATTGCTCTAAGATATCTACATCGGTTTGTTTTAAAGGCTCCAAATTAGCAAGCTCAATTGGTTCTTTGGGTTGATTTTGTTTTATCTTTTGTAAAATAGATTCTTTACTGCTCATCTTTTTTTCCTTTAGTTGCTTTACCATTTTTCTTGTACCATTCTCTAAAAGATTCCTCTGGAACTTCTGGCATTTCGCGTTGATCGTACCATTTATTCATTTTATTATTTACCAAACCAGGTAAATTCTTCATTGCAAAACGACCCGTTTTCCCAGCAATATCAAAAACCATAGGATTGGCTAGAACAGTAGCCATCGTTTTCATTGCAATTGTTTTGGCGCTTGGTGTATAACCTTCTTTTACCAAAACCTGTCTCCATTTATACAATTGATCATGAATATCAATTTTTACCGGACAAACATTCGTACATGAACCACATAACGTACTGGCAAAAGGCAAATCGGCATTCTTTTTCATATCCAAATTAGGAGCTAAAATAGAACCAATAGGTCCTGCTACCGCATTATGGTAACTGTGTCCTCCACTACGTCTATAAACCGGACATGTATTCATGCATGCACCACAGCGAATACATTTCAATGAATTTCTAAATTCTTCTCTGCCTAATTGTTCGCTTCGGCCATTATCAACTATGACTATATGAGTTTCTTTTCCTTCTCTTGGAGTTTTAAAATGACTCGAAAAAGTAGTTATAGGCTGTCCTGTTGCACTTCTTGCCAATAATCTCAGGAAAACTCCTAGATGTTTACGTTGTGGAATTAACTTTTCAAATCCCATACAGGCAATATGAACATCTGCTAAATGTGCACCCATATCAGCATTTCCTTCATTGGTACAAACCACAAACTCACCAGTTTCTGCTACCGCAAAATTAACACCTGTCAAAGCTGCTTTACGAGTTAAAAAAGTATTTCTAAGACTTTTACGTGCAGATTCCGTTAAATACTGCGGATCAATATTTCCTTTTTCAGTGCCTAAATGCTTATGAAAGGTTTCGCTCACATCTTCTTTTTTAAGATGAATAGCAGGCAAAACAATATGGCTAGGGGGTTCATTACGAAGCTGTACAATATATTCCCCTAAATCAGAATCAATAACTTCTATTCCTTTTTCTGCTAAATAATCATTAAGATGACATTCTTCGGTAAGCATCGATTTGGATTTTACCATTTGCTTAATGTTATGCTTTTCTAATATCGAATGAACAATCGTATTGTGTTCTTCCGCATTGGCAGCCCAATGAACGATAATACCATTTTTTTGAGCATTCGTTTCAAATTCCACTAAATAATCATGGATATTTGAAAGTACATTAAGTTTTATTTTTGAAGCTGTTTCTCTAAGTAATTCCCATTCTGGAATTTGATATGCAGATCTATCTCTTTTCTCACGAACAAACCAAAGTGTTTCATCGTGCCAATTAACACGCTCCTTATTTTTATTAAAAAGGGTTGCTGCTTCACTATGCGGAATTGTTTTCTTTGAATCCATTTTGTTTGCTTTATTCCTTATCAGAAAAATTCAATACGTAAGTAGTAATGTATTTTAGCTTTTTAAAGTGTTTAAAATCTCTGCGATATGAATTGTTTTTATTGGACTTTTTTGTCTTTTTAGAATTCCTTCCAAATGCATCAAACAAGACATATCTCCACCTGTAATAAAATCAACCTGATGTTTTTCGTGATCCTTAATACGGTCTTGACCCATTTTTACAGAAATAGCTTCTTCGGTAACACAAAAAGTACCTCCAAAACCGCAACATTCATCTTTTCGGGACAAGGATACTAAATCTATCCCTTTTATTTTGGTCAATAATTGTTCGGGTTTTGAAAAAAATGGAGCATTTAATTCGGTCATTTGCGAAAGCTTTAATCCACGTTGACCATGACAACTTTGATGCATTCCTACCTTATACGGAAAATCACCTTCAATACTTTTTACTTTTAAAATATCTGTGATAAATTCCGTTAATTCATACACCGTAGAGCGAAGTTTTGTTGCTAATTCTTCGTTTGTATCGCTATGCAAATGTTCTTTCACGTGCATCACACAACTTCCCGAAGGGCAAACGATATAATCAAAATTGGCAAAATTGTCAATAAAATTAGCGTCACAACCTTTCGTTAAATGTTGGTATCCACTATTAGCCATTGGTTGTCCGCAACAAGTTTGCTTCATCGGAAAATCGACATCACAACCTAACTTTTGCAATAATTCAAATGTAGCAATACCCACTTTGGGATAAAATTGATCTACATAACAAGGGATAAAAAGTCCAATTTTCATTTGGAAATATTATTTTTAAGAATACCAAATCCTGACATTCTTAGATTCATTTCATAGAAATTAATAATTGTATTGATTCCTTTATTAAAACAATAAAGGAACCAATTTTTTCATCCTGTAATTTTCCTTAAGGAATTCGGATGTAATCTGTTTATCAGAAATAACCATGGCTGCACCTAATGCCGAGCCTAATGGTGAATGTGTTGACAAAACCTTAAATGAACTGAAATGATGTGACATCAATTTCATGAATACATCATTGTCTGTAAAACCACCATCTATAAATATTCGTTTAATTTTACTGTTTCCTATAGCTTTATTAATAGTATCAATCTGCAATTCCATTAATTCAATCATCAGCTGGTGATAAGCTTCCTCAAATGTATCGAATAGTTCAAGTTCCGTTTTCTGTGGAAGTCTTTGCAAAGATATGCCTTCAAACTTAAAATAAACAGCAGGCTTTTTAATTAAATTTAAATAAATATCTTGGTTGAATTCAACTTCACGATGATATCCATACTCTTTTTTATAATATTCACAAAGTTTTTCAACCTGCAACCGGTATTCATTACCCATAAAAAAACGGGAAGCTTTTACACGTTTACCATCAATTCTTAAATAATTCAAGCAATTATCTTCGATATCTTGTTTGCTCAAACTTTCAGAATTAAAAGGATTCAAGGCAATACTCCAAGTTCCTGTTGAAAGTAATAAAAATGGTTTCTTTTTACTTAAAATATAAGGCAACAAAGCCGATGAACTATCGTGTATACCTACACCAATTTTTATTTTTTTATCATTATAAGTGGTATTGATACTTGCAGATGTAGGTACAATTGCAGGCAATATTTTGTCAATACCTTCATCATGAACCCATTTGTGATAATCTTCCTCATCATAATTCCACAAACTTGTATGACATCCAATACTGGTGTATTCGCTAACAGGAATTCCTGTAAACAAATACGAAAGATACTGCGGAAGATGCAAACTGTATTTTATTTGTGTAAATATCTCAGGCTTTGTTTTTTTAAGCCAATACAATTGTAACCCCGAATTTAGCATCACAGAAGTTGGAGGCGAAGCTGTTGCCGCACCAATAGTCAATTCATCGCCGTGTTTCTTATGGAAATCATCCAAAATATCTTTCGGAACTTCTTTAGTATAATTATACAAAGGAGTTAAAGGTTTTCCTTTATAATCAAGGTGTACCAAACTGGCTCCATAAGAAGAAAAATTTAAAGTCTTAATATCGAAACGAGAATCCTCCAAGATGGTATCAAAAGTTTCTTTTATCCAATTACGAAGCGTCTCAAGATTCTCTGTCTCGAAACCATCTTCATCCACGGTAAGTGGAAGATTTACATAGTCACGATACACTTCATTATAATCCTCATCAAAAAGAAAAAACTTTTTATTGGTCTTTCCAATATCAAATACTGCATTTACCTTAATCATAACTTATAATCCTGTAGCCATTGTTTTTAATCCTCTTTCACCTATAAGTTCTTTTCTTACATTCAAATTACGGTACAATGCAACAGGGTTTAATGCCGCACCATTACGCAAACGAGCTTCAGCAACCAAAGCACGAACATCGGTACGGAATGCATTTTGTAAAATTTCTTGAGCTTTTACTACATCATTTTCTGCTTGTGCAATTTCCAATGCTTTTCTATCAACTGAAAGTGCTTGAGCATAAGCAATCATAATAGCCTCAACTGATTGTAATAAATCTTCCAAAGGATCTTTAATGTTATGTGAAGCATCAATCATCCAGCCTAAATCTTTGGCGTGATTCATTCCTCTAGCATCCATTCCTTCAACTAATTCGTTAAAAATCAAGAATAATTGGTATGGTTTCAAAGCGCCAGCGGTTAAATCATCATCTCCATATTTAGAATCATTGAAGTGGAAACCACCCAATTTATCTTCCATTAGCAATAATGAAACAATTTGCTCAATATTTGCATTTGGTAAGTGATGTCCTAAATCAACCAATGTTTTGGCTTTATCCCCTAATTTTTTTACGTAAGAATAAGATTGTCCCCAATCTGCAACAGTAGTAGAGTAAAAATTAGGCTCAGCACATTTGTATTCTAAAAATAATTTCCAGTTTGATGGCAATGCCGCATAAATTTCCTGTAAACTTTCCAAAGTATTTTCGTAAGCTTTTCTAAAATTTAATTGACCTGGGAAATTAGAACCATCTGCCAACCAAACAGTCAAAGACTCAGATCCTAACTCAATACCTTGTTTGATTACTTCGATGTTATGATCTACAGCTTGTTTACGAACTGCTTTATTTACATTTTGCAATGAACCATATCTATATGAATACTCTGAATTCGCTTGGTCTTGAAAAGTATTTGAATTGACCGCATCAAACAACAAGTTATGTTGTGCCGCTAATGCTTTTATAGCTTTATGATCTTGCGGAATATCCCACGGAATATGCAATGAGATAGCTCCCGAAGCATTATTAAGTGCATGTAACAAACCTACGTCTTCAATTTTTTCTTCTAAGGAACGTGGTTCTCCTCCTCCTGCAAAACGACCAAAACGTGTACCGCCAGTTCCTAATGCCCAAGATGGAATTGCTATTTGAAAATCAATTAATTTTTGAATAATCGCTTCGCTATTAGCTATTTCAGAAACGGTAAAAATTAATTTATTGGAATGACTTTTTAATAAATCGTCATTATGTGAAGCTATTTTATTTGATTCTATTAACATAATTATTTGTATTATTAAAGTTTCGCAATTTACATGATTTTAAAGTAAACTAACGTTTGAAAACAATCAAACGTTAGCTACTTTTGGTTAAACCAATAAACCAACCAAAACAATTTATCTATAAAAGCCCATTGCTACACCTCCGTCTACATTCAAGGCATTCCCTGTTGATTTACTCAACAATCCTCCTACGAATGCAAAACAAGCATTAGCAATATCATCTGGCAATATTATTTCATTCAATAATGTACGTTTAGCATAATACGCTGGCAATTCAGCTACAGTGATACCATATGCTTTTGCACGACCTTCTGCCCATCCGCCTGACCAAATATTTGAATCAGAAATTACGGCATCAGGATTTACAGTGTTAACACGAATTTTGTCAGCTCCTAATTCAGCAGACATCAAACGAGTTAAATGTGCTTGAGCCGCTTTGGCCGAACCATAACCCGGATTGTTAGGACCTGCAACTACTGCATTTTTCGACACAATATTTACGATATCACCACCAAATCCTTGTTTACGCATTACTTCAACTCCTGCTTTGGAAACAATAAATTGTCCTTTAACTAAAATATCGTACAATCTGTCCCACTCTTCAAGAGTGTGCTCTGCAATAGGTTTTGAAATACTGATACCTGCATTATTTACAACAATATCAACACCTCCAAAAGCTAATGCCGATGCATCATAAGCTTTTTCAGCACTAACTTCGTTTGTTACATTTAAAAGAGTACTAGATACTGCATCTTTTCCAAACAATTTAACGAACTCTGCTTTAGCTCCAGCTAAACGCTCTTCGTCAATATCATTAAGAATAACACAAGCTCCTTCTTCAGCAAATTTCTTAGCAATTGCTTTACCTATTCCACCACCTGAACCAGTAACAAGTGCTACTCTTCCAGACAATGCTTTTGGCTTTGGCATACGCTGTAATTTTGCTTCTTCCAGCAACCAATATTCGATATCAAATGCTTCTTGACGTGGCAACGAAGTGTACTCAGAAACTGCCTCAGCCCCTTTCATTACATTCACGGCATTGATATAATATTCAGATGCCAAGCGAGCCATTGTTTTATCTTTTGCAAAAGTAAACATACCTACTCCCGGGTATAAAATTACCACTGGATTCGGGTCACGCATTGCTGGTGAATTCGATTTTTTACATGTATCGTAATATGCAGCATACATTTTTCTGTAAGCCTCAAAAGCAGGAGTTAATTTTGCCTTGATAGCATTTAAATCAGTTAGGTCTTCGTTTGGATCTAATTCCAAAACCAAAGGACTGATTTTTGTTCTCAAGAAGTGATCCGGACAAGATGTCCCAAGAGGGGCCAATTTCTCTAAATCATTTGAGTTAATAAACTCCAATACTCTTGCATCATCTGTATAATGACCAATCATTTTTCTTTCAGATGAACAAAATCCTCTTAAAATAGGAGCTACTTTAGACGCTTGTAACTGACGTGCTTCCGGATTTAAACTTTCTAGTTTTTGACCACCAAAAACTGGACGTTTTTTTCCATAATTACTTTCTAAATATTCGGCACATTTTTCAATTACCTCAAGTGTATTTACATAACTTTCATAAGATGTATCTCCCCAAGTAAATAAACCGTGAGATCCTAACATTACACCTTTTAATTTTTTACCACGAGCTTCTGCTTCTTCCAGGCAAGCACGCATTTGCAATCCCAAGTCGAAACCTGGACGTTGCCATCCTACCCAACCAATTTCTCCGTTAAATAACTCTTCGGTAATTTGTTTTCCATCTTTTGCTGCAGCAATGGCAATAGCCGCATCAGGATGCAAGTGATCAATATGTTTGAATGGCAAAAATCCGTGTAACGGTGTATCAATAGAAGGTGCTTTTGAAGCCAAATCAAAAATACAGTGGTTGAATAATTCCACCATTTCGTCTTCAAATTCTATACCTCTATATACATTTTCAAGATTACGAAGTCTTTCTAAATATAAAGCTGCACAACCTGATTTTGTTAATGTTCCGATATCACCACCGGAACCCTTAATCCACATTACCTCCGAAGAAGCTCCCGTTAAAGGGTCTTTATCCGTAATTTTTACAGAAGTATTTCCTCCTCCATAATTAGTTAATCTTAAATCAGCTCCTAATATGTTAGAGCGATAAATAAAAAGCGCTACCTCATCCCCTGCTAATTCTTGTGCTTTAGCATCATCCCATAGATAACTTACGTGCTTAAAAGTCATGTTTTCTGTGTTTATATTTGACATTGTGTATTTATTTTATAATTATAATGAATTACCGATTCCCACTAAAACAATCGATAACATAATCAATCCGATTCCCCATAGAAAAGTATTGAAGGTTTTTTTGGAAACTCCAGTCCATTCCTTTAAATAAAATCCCCAGAAATTAGCCGTTAGGATAATAGTTGCCATGTGTAAAATCCATGAACTAGCTCCGTTACCTAATTTACTTTCACCCATACCATAAAAGAAAAATTGTAAAAACCACATTGTTCCCGCCAAAGCTGAAAACATAACGTTTTTACTTATTGGTGTTGTCTTATTCGTGTAATCACCAAAGGTTTTGTTTTTAAAATTAAGATACATACACCAAATAAAATTTGTTGTTAATCCACCCCAAAGCACAACGATATAAGTTACATTATTCTGGAACAATGGGTTGCAACCACTAATTACTGCAGCTTCTGCCAATGGCTTTCCTGCTTCAATTCCGAAATTGAAAAAAGAACTCAAAATTCCCGAAACAATTGCGATTATCAATCCTTTTATCAAACTAAAATCCTTGTCCTTATCCTCGTGACCTGTAGCAAAATCTTTCTCTTTAAGCATTCCCGCTTTTCCAGAAAAACCAATTCCTATCAAACAAACCAAAACACCGATTAAAACCAATTGACCTCCGGTATCGGCAAGCATATCAGTAAATGAAACCTTTCCTTCAGTAGGGTAAAAATTGTAATAGATAGATGGAACCAAAGCACCAAATGCAGAACAAAAACCTAAAGTGATTGAATTACCTAACGACATTCCTAGATAGCGAACACCAAGACCATAAGTAAGTCCACCAATCCCCCAAATCAATCCCATTGTATAGGCAAGTGCTTTTATAGAAGGTGAAGCAACATTAATGATTTCAACAAAATTTGGAATCGTTAAATACGCTGCAATTGGAGGAACTATTAACCAAGAAAAAAATCCACCTATTATCCAATAGCTTTCCCAGGCCCATCCTTTTACTTTTTTAAAAGGCATATAAAAACTTCCTGAAGAGAAACCTCCAATAGAGTGAAAAATAATTCCAAGTATTGATTCCATTGCTATATTTTTTTTTTAATTGTTAATTACTTACGATTTCAAGGGTAAAATAATAAAAAACAAAAAAGATAACTATCCTGTACTGTCCTTTACCCAAAACGACTCCTCCAAATCAAGCAATTATTCTTTTTTAATTGTCTTGTGTTTAAATTTCAACAACCAGCATGGCTCACATTTTTTTGAAAGAAGAGTAAGATTAAAAAATTAGCGGTAAAACATCGATTTTTAACTTAAAATGATTTGTATTTGGTTTTTTTGAGGCATTTTTTTTAACATTATTTAAAATTATACTACTTATTATTTCATATATATTATTTTAAAATTTATTATATTTGTGCAATCGATTACATATTAACAATACCACTTTTATTTAAAATCATCATAAAATGAATTACATATTCCTGATAATTTTTTTATATTTTTAAATAAAATAATCCAATATAAAACAAATTAAAAGTTCCATTTTCATTAACTTTCAATGAAAATTTATCCTAAAAAACCACAATCATGATTAAGATTATTAAAATAGACGAGGATTCTCGAATACCAAAATACAAGCAGATTGTAGATTCTATTTTAGCTAATATCGCCAATGGAAATTTAAAAATTAATCAAAAAATCCCATCGATTAATAGTTTTAGTGAAGAGTTTTACATGTCACGAGACACAGTAGAAAAAGCATATAACATACTGAAAGAGAGAAGAATAATAACCTCAATCCGTGGAAAAGGGTACTATATTACACAAACCAAATTGGTTTCAAAAGTAAATGTGCTTTTTGTGTACAACAAATTGAGTTCCTACAAAATGGCAACTTACAATTCTTTCATTGATACCATTGGAGCTAATGCCCATACCGATTTACAAATTTATCATTGTGATGAAACACTATTTTTAAATCTACTTGATAAATATGAAGGTGCCTATGATTACTACATAATCACTACTCATTTTAAAAATGAAGAATTAAGACATAGTAGTTATACCGACGAAGTAATCAAGGCTATTAACAAAATACCTAAGGAAAAGTTGGTCATACTGGATAATATCAAATTAGGAATAGATAATGATGTTATCAAAGTATATCAAGATTTTGAAAACGACATTTACAATGCCTTGAAAGATGGCTTGCCTAAAATTCAACAATATACCCGAATTATTTTGGTTTATCCTAGCAAATCCGTGTATCCATATCCAAGAAGAATTTTACATGGTTTCAAAAAATTCTGTTCCGAATTTGAAATCAATTATGAGATTTTAGATGAAGTATATCAAGATATCGTGCTCAAAAAAGGAGATTTATTCATTACAATCGAAGAATCGGACTTAGTTAACCTTGTCAAACAAATCAGGGACAATAAGATGAAACTAGGCAAACATATTGGCGTTATTTCCTATAATGATACTCCTTTAAAAGAACTCTTGGGTATTACTGTAATATCTACCGATTTTAAAATAATGGGAGAAACTGCAGCCCGTATGATATTACACAACGAAATCGGACAAGTCAAAGTCCCTTTTAACTTTATCTACAGAAAATCTATTTAAAACAAAACATATTAACACTCTACGACACAATGAAATTTAAATTAAACAAATTATTATTTCTTGCATTTACAATTGGATTCATAAATTGTCCCATTACTGTTTTGGCGCAAAATACCAGTTCATCAAAGGATTCATATAGTGGCATTGAATTTAAAATGAATAAAATAAACGAGCCTAAAATCCCAAACAATACGGTAAATATTGCTGATTTTGGTGCCGTAAATGGCGGAACAACCTTATGTACCAAAGCTTTTGCAGATGCTATTGAAGCCGTTTCCAAAAAAGGAGGAGGAAAAGTGGTTATTCCTCCGGGAATTTGGCTTACAGGTCCAATTATCTTAAAAAGCAATATCGAATTGCATGCTCAAAGAGGCGCCCTAATTAAATTTTCGCCAAACAAAGATTTATACCCAATTATTGAAACTAGTTTCGAAGGTTTGAACACGTGGCGTTGTATTTCTCCTATTTATGGAAAAAACCTTGAAAATGTAGCCTTTACTGGAAATGGAGTTTATGATGGCTCTGGAGAAGTTTGGCGTATGGTCAAAAAAGGCAAATTGACCGAAAGCCAATGGAAAGAATTTGTTTCATCCGGAGGAGTATTAAACGAAACCAAAACAAGTTGGTACCCATCAGAACAATATGTAAAAGGAAATCAAAACGCAGACCAAAACGTTCGCCCAGATTTAAAAACCAAAGAACAATTTCAAGAAATTCGCGATTTTCTTCGCCCCGTAATGGTTAGTATTCAAAACAGTAAACGCGTTTTATTTGACGGTCCCGTTTTTCAAAACTCACCAGCTTGGAACATTCATCCTTTAATGATAGAAGATTTGATTATTCGTAATACAACTGTTCGTAACCCTTGGTATTCACAAAATGGAGACGGTCTAGATGTAGAGTCATGTAAAAATGTATTGGTAGAAAATTCTAGTTTTGATGTTGGTGATGATGCTATCTGTATCAAATCGGGAAAAGACAAAGACGGTCGCGATCGTGGAGTTGCTTGCGAAAATATCATTATTAGAAACAATATCGTGTATCATGGTCATGGAGGAGTAACTGTTGGAAGCGAAATGTCTGGCGGTGTAAAAAACATGCATGTTTCCAACTGTACGTTTATGGGAACAGATGTTGGATTGCGTTTTAAAAGTAACCGAGGACGCGGAGGTGTAGTTGAAAACATCTTTATTTCGGATATTTTCATGAATGACATTCCTTCTCAAGCCATTTCATTCGACTTATATTATGGTGGAAAATCGATTGCTGAAAAATTAGCTGAAGGTGGGGACAACAAAACTACTTTGGCTGTTCCAGTAGATGAGAAAACACCACAATTTAAAAATATTGTTATAAAAAATATTATTATAAATGGTGCACAACAAGCCGTATTCTTGCAAGGATTACCTGAAATGAATTTAGAAAACATCGAGATTTCCAATTTAACAGGTAAAGCAGACAAAGGTTTTTCTATCATTGATGCTAACAAAATCAAACTTCAGGATATCAATGTGGATATTAAAAACACAACGGTTTTTGAAATTTACAATGGAAAAAACATGTTCTTGAAAAACATTAATTTCAATTCGGTTTCCCCAAAAGCAGTAAATATAGATGGTGAGGCTAGCAAAAACATCGAATTGGTTTCGAACCCTAAAACCGACTTTAGTAAAAAAACTACCATCGGAGAAAAAGTAATGAAAGGCACCGTTAAAATGTAAAAATCTACAAATGAAACACTAATCGAAGGATTGGTGTTTTTTTTGTTTTAATACTCATACAAACTCTCTTAAACAATCAAAAATGACTAAAAAGCAAACCAAAAGTAAAACCCTTTTACTGAGCTTAACTTTAGGATTATTTTCATTCGTTTATTCCGCAGCCCAATCTAATGCAATTAGCACAAAACCCTTTGCTGACGGCACCAATCATTGGTATCATATTAAAGATAAATACAATATTATAAATCCAGCACCAAATCAACTAGTTTATGACGAGTCTGACTATGCAAAAATAGCCGATAATATCATCTATTTTCAACGTGATAATGGGGGATGGCCCAAAAATTATGACATGAAAGCCATTTTGACTCCTGAACAAATAAAGGCTGTTGTCGAAACAAAATCTGTTCTGCACACCACGTTTGACAATGCAACCACTTACACTCATATCTATTATTTAGCACAGGTTTATACACTAACAAAAACTGAAAAATACAAAGAAGCCTGTCTCAAAGGAATCGATTTCATACTTCATGCACAATATGCTAATGGTGGTTGGCCACAATATTTCCCATTAGAAAAAGGAGAATACAGTACCCACATAACCTTTAATGATGGCGCTTACATGGGTATTATGAACCTGTTAAAAAAAGTAATTACCGATGATCCTAACTTTGCTTTTATAGATGCAAAAACAAAAAAGAAAGTAACTACTTCCTACCAAAAAGGGATTGATTGCATCCTGAAAATGCAAATTAAAGACCAAGGAAAACTCACTGCTTGGTGTCAGCAACACGACGAGGTAACCTTATTGCCAGCTTGGGCTAGAAAATTTGAACCGCCAAGCATTTGTAATGGTGAAAGTGCAGATATCGTTTTGTTTCTAATGGGCATTGACAAACCAAATGAGCAAATAATTAACGCTATACAAAGTGCTGTAAAATGGTTTTCGGATTCCCAAATATACAATACCAGAGTAGAAACTTTCAAATCAACAGACTTTGAATCTGCCTATAAAACAAAAACAGTTACCGAAGACCGTAGAGTCGTTATCGATTTGGCTGCACCACCTATTTGGACACGTTATTATGAATTAAACACTGAAAGACCTCTTTTTTGTGACAGGGACAGTAAGTATTTGTATTCGTTAGCCGAAGTAAGCAGAGAACGTCGCGATGGCTATACTTGGTATACCTATAATCCTGCAAAAGTTTTGGCAAAATATCCTGAATGGCAGAAAAAGTGGGGGTTAACGAAATAAAATTGAATCATCTCAATTTTGGATTTCAAGAAATATAAATTATGTTCAAATTCAACAAGAAATACTTTTTTCTAACAATTGTATTATTTGCCATTGAAGTTTTAATTGCCCTATTTGTACATGATAGAATCATTCGTCCGTATATTGGAGATGTTTTGGTAGTAATCCTGATTTATTGTTTTGTAAAATCATTCCTTGAATTACCAGTTTTGGCTGTTGCAATATTTGTTTTGCTATTTTCTTTTGGCATAGAATATCTTCAATATCTGAATATAATAGAAAAACTGGGTTTACAGGAATCGAAAATTGCTAGAACTATTATTGGAACTTCATTTGCATGGATTGACTTAGTTTGCTATATTGTGGGAATTATTATTACTCTTATTGGAGAAAAAATTTCTGCAAAAAAGTAAACACAGTATTTAACAGCTATCAGCAAAAAAAATGAAAAAAATTATTATCATAATAGTTTCAATTTTGACCGCTAATGCTTTTGGCCAAACTGAAAATTCACAGGCAATTTCCGAACAGGACACTATAATTAAGGTTGTTCATATCATTAAATTTAAAGGCGCAAAACCAGCCTATTATTTGAATGGATTTCTCGTCAATCAAAGTGTCTTAAATTTTTTAGATCCAAATAAAATTGAAAATATCAAAGTTGAAAAAGGGGAGATAGAAATAGGAAACACCAAATATTTGGGCAAGATTATCATTGAAACCAAAAACAATTACCAACCCAATCTAATTTCCTTAGATGAATTAAGAAAAAAATATACAAACGTCGAAAAAAATTCAGCAATCTTTCAGATTGACAATGAGATAGTGGATGGCAATTACGAGACCTATTTGATTGACAAAAATTATATACTTAAAATAACAATCAATACACTTGAAAAACCAAATTTGAGTATCATAAAAGTGTTGAGCAAGTCTGCAGAAAACATAAAAAAATCAAATGAAATAATAATTCGAGGAGATAATATTCATTAAACTCGTTTTGCCAAGCTAAAATTTTGCGTTAAAAACTAACCAAAAAATTAAGTCCATTAAGATTAATGATGCTTAATGGACTTAATAGTGTCAAAAAAAACTAAAATTTAAATTATGGTGTTTCCTTGTATTCCTGAATTTATTTAAAATATAATTGGCATTTTTTCTAATTCAATAACCCGTACAGCTTGAGGATCCGCATTGGACAATCCTTCACCGTCAGTTTGGCTTACTTTTTGGGAAAAAATATGCAATTGTCCTTTCTCTTTCCATAACTCCTTATCAAGATTCGGTTCCCATTGTCCTACTGAATAATCAGTAACATCAGCAAGTTTCCATTCTTTTTTATCTAAATTGGTATATCCCAAAGTGATTTTATTAGCACGTTCCTCATCTCTAAAAATTAAATAAAGCATCGATTTATTAACCAAAATCTCAGGCCGCGAAATCGGAATACTTTTCGTTCCACCACCTCCTAAAACAAAAGGTTTGTTATGGAAATTTGTGTCGATTTTATTCCATTTTCCTTTGTCAAAATACACTATTTTATATTGTGGCACTCCGTTATCATTCCAATAATTTGCAATATATGGATTTCCCTCAGTATCGACTGTCATTGAAGTTTGATTAATTAAACTGCTTTTTTGAGGAATTTCCCAAGCAATTTCAGCAGTGGTTTTGGTTATTGGCAGGCTATATTTCTCTCCTGTCGATTTTTCCCAAGTTTGTCCTCCATCTTTTGAAAAAGCATAACAAATATCATGATTGGTCGAAACGTCCCAACTCTCTCTCCAAACCCACGAAATATAAATCCCTTTTTTACCCACACACATTTGCCAATACGCAGAACGCTGATTTTCGCCATTGAGCAGATTATTTTGCAAGGAAGTCCATTTCCGAGTTTTGACATCGTACGATTTCACAATCATATTGCCTCTTCCCGAAGCACCCGAGCGATAACAAAACAACATTTTACCGTCAGGCAAATTATGAAATTCAGGATAAGTTACCTTTGCTTCGTCATTACCTGTCATCGATTGTTCTTCAGTCAACTCCAAACTCAATGGAGTTTTGCTTTTTGCATATCTCAAGCGGGTGTCGTGCTGATCCCAGCTTACATGCAGAAAACCATCTGTATCGATTGCAATACTGATGCTATTATGTGCATCTTTTACATTGCCACTATAGGAAGTGATTACCGTTTGCCATTTATTGGAATTCAGTTTTCGCTTTGCCAAAACCATTTTGCCATCTGAATTATAATACGCAGTAAATTGCCAATTTTTAAATGAAGTCAAAGCACTATTTCTAAAAATAACAGTATTAACCGAATTATTACTCCATCCCAAACCAATTTCGCTTTCATTGGTTTTTAACTGAGCATTACTATAAAACGTAAACAAAAACAACATCACAACAAGGCTATTTGAGATGGCGAATTTACTATTGACTTTCTTTTTTAAAATTTTGCCCATATTTTTTTATTAGATGATTAACTTACAAATGTAATTATATCATTTAAGAATACAGACCTGTACCTACCAGTAATTTATTAAACAAAACTGCTTATGATAAACAATACAAAAATAGCGTGCAAACAAAAAAGGCTTAACACCTTATATAATCTAGTTTTAAACTGACTTGATAAGTAAATTTAAAAAATACAGATTAAATTTTGAAGTCAACACAGAAGCTAAATGGTATAAAAAAAGCTTTTGAGTTTGACTCAACTAGAAGATCGACAAATCTTTTTAGTCCTTAATTAATGACAAACTCAACTTTTGATATTGGTTTTGAGAATCATTCGCATTAATTTGATATGTGTAATTTCCATCTGCAAGAAGTGTCTCTCCAACGTAATCTATTGGCTGCAGGGTATATGTTTTCCCATCAATTCCAACTCAATGAAAGCATATCTATAAGCAGCCTCAAAGACTTTACAAGTTGATTTTTCACCTGCTTTTAAATTTCCATAATTTACATTTTCAGCGGAGGCGCTCACCTTAATGTTTTGAAAATCAAAATGGCTAGTATTAGACAAACGAATTTTTAATTCAGATGAATTTTCATCATCCTTAGAACAGCTAATAAATGCTGTAATTGAAATAATCAAAATCAATATTTTTTTCATAATCAGGGTTTATTACTAGATGCCCAAAATGTAACATGTTTGCGTTAAAATGATTAACAAATTAAATACTCAAAAAAAAGGCAATTTTACAGTGGTAAAATTGCCTTTTTTAGAATACTTCAAAAATTTAGTTTAATGGGTTTTCACCAAAACAATATTAGGTTTTGGAGCAGCCTTCATTCCTGAGCCCATATAAAAACCAGTATGCGGTGGTTGGTTGTAACCTATATTTTGCCAAGCAATACTCAGGCGATATTGTGGGTCATGCATTAAGGTATATTGCCTAATATCAGTTGGAATTGTAGTACTATAGATTCGTAATTCAGTATTATCGTTACTTCTTAAAATTAATTCTTCTCTCCAGTCTCCTAAAATATCTGCAGACAAACCCGGAGTCGATTTAGTTCCATTATTAGATTGAGCACCCTCGGCAGTAAACAATCTTCCTTTGCCATATTTATCAATATAATTGGAATTTAATATTTCACGAGAAGTATCTCCATCCCAATAAATTAAAAAATTTGTCGATTTTGGAGCTTCTCCAATCTTGTTTCCTTTAATATCGTATAAAAATTTGGAACCAGACCACCACATTTGTGCGCCAACTTTAGTATTGTCAATATTATCAGCCACACCTCTTCCTACATCTTCATTATTTTGTGCAGTAAACAATGTTTTTCCGTTTTCTGCCGAAAACAAAACAACACCAGGGCCTTTTGTACCTTCTTCAATTTCATGAACCCCAAAGACTTCCAGACCAGGCAAATCGGGATCCAAATCACTTACATGCAAAGCATCGCCATGTCTGTAGCCTGTTGTGTACAATCCTTCTCCATTATCATCGACACACATTGAGCCATAAATAATTTCATCTTTTCCATCCGCATCAACATCTGCTACTGATAATCCGTGATTCCCCATTCCCGAATATGGATTTTTGTTATCCTTACTATCAAAAACCCATCTTGAATTTAATTTTTTATCCTTAAAATCCCAAGCTGCCAAAACGGTTCTTCCGTAATACCCTCGACACATCACGACACTTGGGTGAATACCGTCCAGATAAGCTATGCAGGCATTAAAACGATCCACCCTGTTTCCACTTGCATCGTTTCCACCATTACCTCCTCGACCTCCCCAAGTACCAATATCCCCTCTTCCCGGAACATAATCCACTGTTGTAATGGCAGCTCCTGTTTTACCGTCAAAAACCGTAAGATATTCAGGACCTCTTAAAATTTTACCTAAAGTTTCAGACTTTTCATCAGTATCTCTCCAATTCATGTAAGCATCTCCAATGACATTCCCTGTTCCGTCGATTGTACCATCAGCTGTTTTGCAAACTATTTCGGCAGTGCCATCACCATCCAAATCATAAACCATAAATTGTGTATAATGAGCACCTTCTCGAATGTTTATACCCAAATTTATTTCCCATAAAAACTCTCCTTCCAATGTATAAGCTTGGAAAATGGGCGGATCAGTTAATCCTTTATGCGAATTATCATGTCCTACTCCTGTCATGTGAACTACTAGTTCATATTTACCGTCGCCATTTAAATCTCCAACCGAAATATCATTAGCCGTATATCCACTAATTACTTTCAGCGGAATAGACAAATAATCCTTTGGTTTTGCATTGGCTGGTATAGTAAAACTGCTTTTAGTTTCATTTTCTTCACCATTTACAACCGTTTTTACAAACCAAGTGTTTTTTTCTTTGGGGTCAGCAGTTACGTCATTGAAATTGGTTGCGCCAGTAATTGGTTTTTCGTTAAGAAGAACGGCACTATGCGAGCCTGTTTTTCGATACAAATTAAAAGCCAAATCATCAGAATCCGTCCCTAAAACACGCCAACTAATAAAAAATTTTCCATTTTGATTAATGGCTATCATTCCCCGATCCAAATTTTCCATTTGTCTTTGTCCAAAGACAGAAAAACAAATTAGAAACACCACTACACTCCATTTTAGAGACTTAACTTTTGACATATTTATTTAATACTAATTATTATAAAAATTTAATTGTGAATATTTCCACTTTCACAGAAAGACAATCCTGCATAGTAGACTTTTAATTGTATAAATGGTTTAAAACATCTTTTGGAAACCTTCACTTTTTACTTTCCAAGTACCATCTTTTGGAAATCCGGGATTCGCTTCGGTCGTTCCTTCCCAACCGCCGCACATCATTGCAATCGCAGTCAGTAATCCCCCATTTCCAGGAAGATAAAGCGTTAGTCTTTCTGACTGATAATTGTGTCCGTTTTTTAGATACGTATTGGTAGTTACGTTCATAAACAACGCATCAATCGCTTTTTCAGGAAGTCCCAAACGAACTGCTGACATAGCGGTCATCGGAAAATCCCAGCCCCAGGTTTTTTGCCATGACCAAGTATCCCAAACTAGATCGAAAGTGTTTTTCATTATTTTTTTATCCAATAAAGACGTTTCGGGAAGCATCCCAAAAGTTCCTAAAACCGATGGATGATCTGTTTTGAATTCAGGATTGGTGTACGAATCGGGAGCACTTTCAGCCGCCAGATACACATTATTTTGAATAGAAAGTGGTGACAAATCTTTTAGTACCGCTTCCCATTTTTCAGGAATAGGCTGATTCATTTTCTTTTTCCAGGCAATAGCCGTTTTCAATCCCCAATTCCAATATGCCAATTCGTAGGTTGGGTTAAAAGTCTGCATGGCTACAAAACGCTCCTGTGCTGGAATTACTCCCGGACCTAACATATAACGCTTTTTTTCCTTGTCATAAAAAGCAAAGGAAGCCATAAAATCGGCGGTAGCAAAAACGCGTTCACTGTATTTTTTTAATGTAGTTTCCGACTTGGATGATTCGTACAATAACTCAGCATAAGTAATAAAATGAGGCTGCTGCCAAATCAAAAATGCCCCTACAGACGACGGGGTTTCGTTTCCGTCAGGATCGGTCATCTTTTGCCATCTTGCACCTTCAAAGCCTTGTCGCTGTGCTAATTTTTTAGCCTTGTCAAATGCATTTTGATACCAGCCCAAAGTATTTTCTAAATATTCCGGTCTGTTCCAAAGCGGAAAATGAACCCCGTGCCACCAATGCATTTCTAAGTGTGGCTTTCCGTACCAGCTGTTGTAAGTCAGCCCTGTTTCCTGCGGAGGCAGAGAACCTGCACATTGTATTTTGGTCAAATATTGGGAAAGCACAATCCTACGCTCCAATTCATTGGCGCGTTTATCGGTACTTCCTGCAAAATCAACCGCCGCACCACTTTTCCAAAATTTTTCCCAACCGGCAATACTGCTTTTTTCAATAGCTGCAAAATCTGGAATTGATTCTTTGTTTTTCTCGGTTTGAATGAACGAACAACTCAATTCTATACTGTTGCTGTTTGATGGCTCCAGTAAAAAATAATGTTTTGCTTTTTCTTTCACTGATGCTGTTCCTTTCCATTTCAGATTAATATCATACGAAATGCTGTCCATCACGTGATTAATAGTGGCTTCCGATTTGTTTTTTATTTTTAGATTGCTTTTATAATCCTGTTTTCCTCGCCATTTTTCCCCCATATCAGTCCCAGCAATAGCAACCTTCGAATTATTTACATCCTGTTTTTCTTCCCATTTTGTCCCCATATCGCCCCATAGTCCTGTTGGAAAAGGGATACGAACGCGGATTTTCAAACGCCCTTGTTTGATTAAATCCGATTCTATTTTAAAACCCAAGGCATCTTTTTTCTGATCGCAAGCAGTTATCACTTTTACTGAAGTTCCTTCAACTTCAAAATAACTTTCAATTTTACCTGTCCATAAATTCAGCTTCTGATTAATCGCCTTGATGTCATCAGGTTGTACTAAACTGCCGTCTTTTTTGGTGATTTCAAGACCAATATTTCCCAATTGAAGCAAATGCGGATTTTGACGAAACCATTCGACAGCTTCTTTTTTGTGTGCAGGTTCCTTAATCTGCGTCGAATAGGATATTTTTCGGCCATACTGATCCACATCTTTCAACGTTTCCGAAAACTTATAGCCGTTTACATTTTTATAACTATCCCAACCCCATTCTGCCTGAGTTCCTAATGGAATTCCCCTTTGATATTTTTCGGGAAAAGTCTGCAGCCCTGTTACATCAACTGTATAGGCAAAACCTCCATTACCCACACTCAGCGAAGCCAGGGTATCGATTTGGGTAATTTTGACATCATGTCTTGTTACTACTGCTTTACGGTCAATTTTTTCTTGTGCATTTATATTTGTCACTATTCCGACAAAAAAAAGAATGCTGATTTTTAATCTAAAAAATGAATTCATATGTAACTATTTAATTGATTTTAAAAATAAATCCAGATGACGTTTCATATTTACCGCCTTGCGAAGCCGTGAATAAATAGGTAGGTTTTCCTTTTTGAAACAATAATTGAGGACGTTCTGCCCGTCCATATCGATTTAAATGTTTTGGAGCGACAGGCTGCTCTATATATTTGGCAAGTTCCTGATATCCTATTTGTGGTTTAGACCAATGCATTCCATCCTTCGAATCCATATACAAACCTTTATCCATCCCGAAAACTCCCATATCTCTTGCCAACATCCTGAATTTTTTGTCTTCATACCAGACAAAAGCATCTTCACATTGCTGGTTGTTTCCCATCGAATGAAAATCAACAACAGGATTTCCCTTGTATCTGATATAAGGTCCCTGCAATGATTTTGAAATTGCCAAACCATATTTTCGGTTGCCTTTTATTTCAAATTTTGGATGCACATAACCCTCTTTATCCAATGATTTATAATAAAGCCAATATTCTCCGTTTGGATGCTTCAAAAAAGATGGATTGGTCGTGATAAAATCATCCCACTCTCCCTCTTTTCCGGGTTGCAGTAAAGGTTCATCCGGTCTTTCCCAAGGTCCATAAAGGGAGTTGGAAGTAGCCAAACCAATACGTTTGGTATCAAATTTTCCATTTGAATTTCCCAAGAAAAACAAGGCATACTTTCCATCGATAAAATGAATGCTTGGATTGTGACAAGTAGTCGCATCCCAATACCCTGCTCCTCGAGGCGCGAGTACCGTACTCACATATTCATAAGGCCCTTCGGGTTTTTCGGCAACAGCGTGAGCAATTTCAGAACTATTTATCCAGCCACTCATTCCTTTGCTTTTTGGCCAACGGGAAAAAAAGACGTGAATTTTACCATCTGGGCCCTGGATTGGGCTGTTGCACCAAACATAAAAATCTTCAAATTCCAATACCCTTCCTACAGGCGTCAAACTTTTCTCAAACTTGGAAAGTTGGGGGGCTTTCCCAGAAATCAAAAAGTTATGAGCATCTGCAGGAATAAACATTGTTAACGAAGCTAGAAAAGTAGTGCATATAAAATCTCTTCTTTCCATTATTTTCGTATTAAAGTTGCACTCATCAAACCAATTACCACATCATTGCTAATGGTTTGTATTGAAAAACTTTTCAAGGTTTTAGACGGATTCAAAGGAAGATCCAGAACTGTCCCTGCTCCACCTTCAATCCCATTATTTGCGAATCCTTTTATTGCTTTATAACCGTTGAAAGTGCGGGTAATAATGCCCGATTTCAAATAAACGCGTGGCGGTTTTGGAGCATTCGTGTTAAAAGCCAATCCATCTACAAAATAATCCTGCTCAATTGGCCACCAGTTTTCAGGATTTTTTAGTTCCAATTCATCCGAAGAACCATCAGTATAATTGACAATGACCTTACCATTTACCATTCGGCTTTGCATTGGATTAGTAGATCCCGCCAGCATTAAATACAAATGCGAAGCTTTTCCTTTTAATGGGATTGTCGTTTTTTCAGGAAAATTGTCCCACATCGAAGTGAAGACAATATTGTTTTTGCTCGCGTCCGATGGTGTTTCAAAAACTATTCCTTCCGGAGTCGTAACTTTCCCCGTTTCCTTGGCTTTGGATCGCAATCCAGAATCATCAATAACTGGATTAATCATAGGATAACACCAATTCCCAATTCCCTGCAAAGGTAATTGTAACGTAGGAGTTTTTGGTCTTGGTGACTCATATTTCAACTGAAAAATATCGGTTACTTTAGCATTAAAATAAGACGTTAATGAAACCGTTTCGGCTTTTAAGGTTTTGTTTTCTGGAATATCCCAATTGGTAAATGACAATGGATAATTACTGCCATCATTTGTTTTCAATTGAAAATCATTAGTCCCCGTAACAAGATTTTTTAATGGAATTGTAATTATTTCAGAACCATTCGCCTTGATTGAAACTGCTTCCGAAATTTCTTTTCCAAACGAATTAAAAAGCATTTTTCCATCACCAATTTTATCTGAATTATTTTGAATCGAAAGCAGTAAATTATTCGAATTCACTTCTTTTACAAAAACTTCAAATCTTGGTTTGCAATTAATCGCGATAGGTTCCCACCAAATCATTTCGCCTTGTTGCAATTGTACAAACAAGGTTTTATTTCCAATGTTATTTACAACTCCGCTAACTTTATTTTCGGTTTTTGAAACGGAATTTAAAACTTTCTGCGGATCATATACTTCAATGATTTTTGCTTTTTTGGTTTCCAATGCAAAAACATCTTTTGGATTGTAAATTTCATTTGATTTTATTTCTTCTAAAACCGAACTATCCCAATTGATTGCAATAGTATACTTTTCGGCATAAGGAGATTCAATTACAATTTCGGGTTTTCCAATTCCGCTTTTGGTAATTATATAATTTACCTTACTTCCGTTAATGGTAACATTGTTTATTTTTTCTGAATAACTGCCTACAATGAATTTCAGTCCCATTTTTGTTGAGAGGTGATTGGCAATTTCATACGAATCCGTGTTTTTTTCTCTTTTGAAAGAAAAAGAAATATCTGGAATTTCCAAAGAAGCGGAATCCCATTTTTCTGGAAATCCCGGTTTAATTGTCAATTGATGAGCCAATGCATCCGGCTGAATTCCAAAAAGTCCTTCAACCAATGTTCTTGCGGCCATTCCAATTGGATCGGCAAAATCCCTATACAATTCGCCACGTATGGCGTCCTGATACATTAGCTGTTCAAATCCGCCTGGTGAAGCTCCTAAATACATGCTTTCTACCAAGGCACTTTCCCACATTTTAAAAGCTTTTTCAGGATTTCCTCCCTGCCAATAGGCTAACGAAGTATGCAATTGTTCTGCCAAAGCCACATTGTTAATCGACCAGGTATAAGGTTGCCAATTGGTTGTTCCAATTACATACAAATCTTTTTTATCCAAGCCTTCAACTTCAATCGGAATGTGAGGAATTTGGGTGTCTACATAACGAAGCATTTGATAATTCTGAAAAGGATTTGCCAGTTCGGAATCGATAGTGTGATAAATACTCCAAATCGCAGGAGTTTCGTGCAATAGTTGCTTGCCCAAAGCGTCTTTATATTCGGCAAAAACACCTTTTTCAGGAAGCCATAATGTAGAAGCTGTAGCCTTGGCAATTTTATTTGCTTCGCTTGTAAATGAATCTGCATTTTGTTGCAAAGCGGCCGCAATTGTAGCTGCTGTTTTGTTCGAATAATAATTATAGGCCGAAGAATGAATTACGCCTCCACCGCTGTATTGCAAGGCATCACTCGCCCAGATGGATGCATACGCATCATACAAACCATCATTATCAACATCAAAATTTCGTTTTTCCCAGTCTAGATGTCTTTGCAAAACCGGCCACATTTGTTTCATAAATTCGGTATCGCCCGTCCATTTGAAATGACGCAGCATTTGATCAAAGAAAACCAAATTCATGTCATAATGATGTGCGATGGTGTTATTATCGGGTTTTCGGCTGATGTAACCGCTACTAAACATTGAGGTACCCATTTCTTCTTTTTGACGAGCCAAATTTCTTTCGGCATCAAAAACGACAGGACCTGATGCTGGTATTGTAACTTGCGAATGGCTATAACTTGTAAAATGTGTTTTTGCCCTCTCATGCCATCCCAACGGATCGGCAACATAAGCTCCTCGCCATGCGTTCAAATGCATACGCCAAGCCACGGCACCGTGCAAATAGGCAGGACTTTCCCAAATTCCATCAGCTGCGACTGCCAATGCCGAACCTAAAGTGTTGATATAAGAATCGGGGGTGGTTACTTTTAATCTGTTGGCTAATTCTAGTGTTTCCTTGGATGCTTTTTCAAATAACAAAGCCAACTCGGTTTGACTTTTTGCTTTTAAATCAGCATTTGTATTGAATGCCCAAAACAAATCCGTTTTGGAAATAACGTTTATTTTACCAACAATTAAATTCTGTTTTTCCGGTGAAGAGGAAAACAATTCCAGTGGTGAATTTTGCAGGTTTGCATTGGCTAAATGTACTTCGGATGGTGGATAAAAACCCAAAAGCTTTTTATCATTTCCTGTCTTTTTCTTGTTAACTTCGGAACCATATTCCAATAAAAACGAATCTTTATTTATCGTATATTGATTATTGGTACAATACTCGGGCTTTAGATAAAAACTGGATTCCGGATCGGCACCAATATCACCATCACGACTAAATTTTCTTCCGCTGGCTCCACCAAAAGCCCAAATGAGCGAAGTATTTTTATCCGTATCAATGCCTGAAATTTTCAAAACAAAACCCTCTTCGGTTTTTAAGGCAACTATTTCAAGTTTCAGTTTTCCTTTGCCCAAAATAGGATCCTGAATTTCGTAATACATTTTTCCGTTTGCATAACGAGTAGTAATTGAATTCCCCTCGGTTATCCATTTGCTTTGCTTTCCATTGGACAAACCCAATTTTAAATTACCACCCATTCCAGGCATATACATGGCAAATTCTGGCAAATCTCCTGCCTCCACCCTAAAGGCTGTATTCGAACCGTATAAAGCACGATTAAATTTTCGGCTTCCATTTTTTAACAAAAACCCATCTCCATCCGGCACGTAATGAATTTTACGCGGAGTTGTAGTTTTTACTGCTTTTTCCTGTCCAAAAAAGACCGTCGAAAGCATAGTAAAGAACAAACAAAGCAGGGAAATTGGCTTAATTTTCATAATAATTTCGTGCAACATTAAACTTTTTTATACTTTATTATTCTAATAAGTATCCTTAAAATTTAAGAGATAAATTGAGCATTTAATAACTATAAAATAAAAATAACTACATATTTAATAAATAACAACGCAATATTGCTGTTTTAAAACATTATTCTATCCTGTACCTACATGTAATTATATAAAATCAGTACTTTTTTATCATTTTAGGCAACATCATAGTACAGGATAGTATTTAAAAAGTGAACTATTAGTTTTGAAATCTATTAACCAAATTAAATTAAATGAAACCTTTAAGAATCCTTACTATATTTCTATTCGTCCTGTCTTCTCCAAACATACTTTTATCAAAGAATAAAAATGGAGTCTCTTTTGAAAAAAACAATGATTCAAAAAACACAGTTGTTACTTCTGAATCAAAGGTTTTTAACTTCAATTCTTCTAAAAAAAACGAGAAGGCTACCAATGTATTTTCTATTACTAAATATGATGAAACTATTGGATATGGCTTTGATTATGATACTTCCGAAAATGCCGCCTTTACCGCTACTGGCTTAAACATTACTAAAAGTGTATATTTTTCGACAAAAATTCCTGAAGGAAATTACAAGGTAAAAATTACCTTGGGTACCAATAATAAAAATTCCAATATTACCGTAAAAGCGGAATCCAGAAGATTGATGGTTGACCAATATTCGACAAAAAAAGGAAAGTCCAATATTCTAGAGTTTAATGTAAATGTTCGAAATAGTTTTATTGATAATTCAGCTTCCATAAAATTAAAAGATCGCGAAAAAGGAGATTTGAATTGGGATAACAAACTTACGTTAGAGTTTTTAGGAACAGCCACTATTCAAAAAATTGAAATCACTCCACTTGAAAAAGTAACGACGCTTTTTTTGGCTGGTGACTCTACGGTAACCGATCAAGATGTTGAACCTTGGGGTTCTTGGGGGCAAATGATTCCACAATATTTTAACACCAATATTGTTGTAACCAATTATGCTTGCTCAGGTCTTGCTCTAAGTTCTTTCAAGAGCAGTAATCGTTTAAAAAAAATAAGTTCTCAAATTAAGGCTGGTGACTATTTGTTCATTGAATTTGGTCACAATGATGAAAAAATTAAAGGACCAGAAAATACCGCTTGGAAGTCCTATTCTGATTTGTTAGTAGAATTTATTCAGGTTGCCAAAGACAAAGGAGCATTTCCTGTTTTGGTTACCCCTACACAACGCCGTTCATTCAATACGGATGGCTCTTTAAATCAAACACATGGTGATTTCCCTGATGCAATGCGAGCTGTTGCCAAAAAAATGAATGTTCCTCTGATTGATGTCACTCAAAAAACAACCTCAATGTATGAAGCTTGGGGGAATGATGCTTCCAAAAAAGCTTTTGTACACTATCCAGCAAACACATTTCCGGGACAAGCCAAAGCTCTTGAAGACAATACGCATTTCAATGCTTTTGGTGCCAATGAAATTGCTCTTTGCGTGATTCAAGGAATTCGTGAATTGCATTTACCAATTGAAAAAGATATTCTAAAACAAACAGCAAATTACGATCCCCAACATCCTAATTACTTTTCAAATTGGACATTACCCATGAGTACCCGTTTTGAAATTGCAAAGCCTGATGGCAATTAATATTTCTTGAATACTTTTTAAATGAAAATACAAAATACTTTACAATCTCTTTTTGTTGTCGCAATGACTATCGTTTCGGCACAAAGCAATTTTGCACAACAAACCGACAAAGTCTTCCTTTCGGGAAAAGATTTTGAACATCCGGTAAAATGGGAATTTTATTGTACCGATGGTAATAACAGTAAACAATGGACCACTATCAATGTACCATCACAATGGGAATTAGAAGGTTTTGGCGAATACACCTACGGAAGATGGTCCAAAGAGCTTAAACAAAAAGAACCTAGTAAAGAAGAGGGACTTTATAAATATGAATTTGATGTTCCTCAAAATTATCAAGGCAAAGACATTACTATCGCATTTGGTGGAGCAATGACTGATACCGAGGTAAAAATAAACGGTAAATTGGCTGGGCCGATTCACCAAGGTGGTTTTTACGAATTTAAATACAATATTACTTCCTTACTTAAATATGGAAGCAAAAATGTGTTGGAAGTTCATGTTTACAAAGATTCGAAAAATAAATCTGTAAACGCTGCCGAACGTAGAGCTGATTGGTGGTTATTTGGTGGGATTTATCGTCCTGTCTGGTTAGAGGTAGCTCCAAAAGCCCATATCAACCATATTGCAGTAGATCCAAAAATGGATGGTTCCATTTCGGTTACTTTAGACTTAAAAAACATTTCAAAAGCTGCAACAGTTGATGCGACTATTGTTGACTTAAAAGACGGAACAACATTCCCTGTGGCTTCTTTTCCAATAAAAAAAGGAAGCACTCAAGAAGTTATTAAAACACAATGGCAAAATGTAAAACCTTGGAATCCTGAAAGTCCAAATTTATACACTTTGAAATTGACCTTAAAACAAAACGGAGCTACCATTCATGAATTTCAAGAACGAATTGGTTTCAGAACTTTAGAATTTAAGAAAAAGGACGGAATTTATGTAAATGGAACCAAAATTATAATGAAGGGAATTAACCGTCATTCTTTTTGGCCGGAAGGTGGACGAAGCACCAGTAAGCGAATTAGTTTGCTAGACGGAACTTTACTGAAAGACATGAATATGAATGCAGTGCGAGGACATTACCCTCCAGACGATCACTTTTTGGCCGTTTGCGACTCTTTAGGTTTATTTGTTTTGAATGAATTGGCGGGCTGGCAAAATTCCTATGATACTAAAGTCGGAACGCAATTAGTTAGAGAAACGGTAGAACGAGATGTAAATCATCCATCTGTAATTATCTGGGATAATGGTAATGAAGGAGGATGGAATTATGACGTAGATAAAGTTTTTGAACAATACGATCCTCAAAAAAGAATTGTAGTACATCCATGGTCTGATTTTAATGGTTGGGACACGCATCATTACCCAACCTATTTAACTGGAATGCATCGTTTTAACAGTGGTGAAAATGTATTTTTCCCAACAGAATTCATGCATGGTACCTACGACAACGGACACGGTGCTGCATTGGAAGATTTTTGGACTCGCTACAAACAAAGTCCTTTATTTGCAGGAGGTTTTATGTGGGCAATGCTAGACGAAGCAGTTTTCCGTTCCGATTGGAAAGGAGATGCAAAATTTGATTCCAAAGGTTCTTTGGCAGCCGACGGAATTTTAGGACCTCATCGAGAAAGAGAAGGTAGCTATTACACCGTAAAAGAAGTTTGGGCTCCAATCCAATTTTTACCAAAACAAGTAACCGATACTTTTGACGGATCATTTTTAGTAACCAATGATTTTTTGTTTAGTAATTTAAATTCTTGTAAGATGGAATTTAAAGTAATAAAATCAGATGCCACTATTCTTTATACAGATGCTGTTCCTACGGTAATAAGTTCTGGAAAAATTGAAATTCCAAGCATTGAACCTGGAGAAACCCGTAAAATAAATTTTGCCGTTCCTGCTAATTTTCAAGAAGGTGATGTTTTATCCATAACTGCAAATGACCAACACGGCAAAGAAATTTATACTTGGACTTGGCCTATTCATAAAGCTAATTTTTATGCTTCTAAATTTTTAACTACCAAAGCTGTCAAAACCAAAGCAACTTCCATTCGTAACGGAAATGAAATTACGTTGAGTGGTGACAATGTCGCTGTAACTTTGGATAGCACAACGGGAGAAATTTTGACTGTTAAAAATGCAACTTCAATAATTCCTTTGACAAATGGTCCACGCCTTGTTGGAATGAAAGCCAAATTAAAAAACGTAGAAGTTTTACAAGAAGGGGATAAAGCCGTTTGCAAAGTTACCTATACTGGTGGCTTGGCATCCATAAAATGGATTATGGAAGCTGACGGAAGATTTAAAATGGAGTTGTTAGCATTGAAAAATGCAGAGAATACAGGTGGATTTGATGGTTCTTTTTTTGAAGATAAAATTAGTGCATTCGGAATCACATTCAGTTTTCCTGAAAAAGGTGTTACTGGAATAAAATGGTTTGGTAGAGGCCCTTACCACGTTTGGAAAAACAGAATCAAGGGAACTACTTATGGAGTTTGGGAAAAAGAGTACAACACAACTATCACTGGTGAAAGTTTTGAAAATCTGATTTATCCAGAATTTAAAGGTTATCACGCCAATTTATTAGGAGCGAATCTAAAAGCAGGAGCATCCTCTTTCAAAGTATTTAGCGAATCAGACAATTTGTTTTTACGATTATTCACTCCTGATTTGCCTAAAAATGGTTTCCCTGGAAGTAATCCTCAACCTGCATTTCCAGAAGGTGATATCTCTTTTATGTATGAAATTCCAGCTATGAGAGATTTCAAACCATTAGAACAACAAGGCCCTGAAAGCCAACCAACCAACATCCGTATTAAAAGTGGAGACGATGGAATATCGATGAACTTGTGGTTCGATTTTAGAAATAACAATTAAGACATAAATAGAATTCGAGAATAAATAATCCACATATTAAATCCATATAATCCTTAATCTGTGGTAAAAATTAAAATAAATTATACTTATATGAAAATCATTCGATTAATAGCTTTACTGTGTGTAACTGTTCTTTTTTTAAACTTTACTCAAAAAACACAATCCAAACCAACCATTTTTATAGTTGGTGATTCCACTGTAAAAAATGGAAGCGGTAAAGGCGATGGTGGTCTTTGGGGATGGGGTGATTTTATCGGGCAATTTTTAGATCTTTCTAAAGTTAATGTTCAAAACCATGCATTGGGAGGAACCAGTAGCCGAAGTTTTCAGTCCAAGGGATTATGGGCGCCTGTTTTTAAACAACTTAAAAAAGGCGATTATGTGTTGATTCAGTTTGGTCATAATGATAATGGTCCGTTAAACGACACCGTAAGAGCCAGAGGGACTATCAAAGGTATTGGAAACGAAACGGAAGAAATTGATAACTTGATAACTCACAAGCATGAAACCGTACACTCGTATGGTTGGTATATTCGAAAATTGGTTCAAGATGCAAAATCCAAAGGAGCTATTCCAATTGTTTTTTCTCCAATTCCAAGAAATGACTGGAAAGAAGGAAAAGTAATTCGTAACAATGAATCATACGGTTTATGGGCAAAACAAATTGCAGAGCAGGAAAAAGTTGCCTTCATTGATTTGAATGCAAATATGTCTGAGGAATTGGACAAGTTAGGAGAATCAAAAGTGACGGGAACTTATTTTTACGAAAGAGACCATACACATACTTCTGCAAAAGGAGCTGTTTTATCGGCTACGGTAATTGCGAGCGAACTTAAGAAAAGTGACATTCCATTAAAAAAATATGTTTTGGTGAATCCAAAAATTACACTTCCAGCAAAGAAAAAAGTGTTTTTGATTGGTGATTCCACAATGGCAAACAATGGTAATAATCCAAATGCCGTGGGTTGGGGAGTAGAATTTCCTAAATACGTTGACACAATGCGAGTAGCTGTTATCAATAAAGCCAGAGGAGGAAGAAGCAGCCGTACCTATGAATTTGAAGGTTTATGGAAGGAAGTTAGAGAACAATTGCAACCTGGAAATTTTGTTATTATCCAGTTTGGACATAACGATCCAGGTGATATTGACAAAGGAAAATACCGAGGTTCCCTAAAAGGAAATGGAACGGAAACATTATTGGTAAATCGTGCTGATAGTATCAAGGAAACGGTGCGCAGTTTTGGCTCTTATATCGAACGATATATCAAGGAAGCCAAGGAAAAAGGCGCTATTCCAATTGTGATGAGCCAAACCGTTCGCAACGAGTGGCCAAACGGAAAACCAGAACTTAGAGATGACAGTTACAACAAATGGTCTAAAATTGCTGCCGAAAATCAAGGAGTAGATTTTATCGATTTGAATGTTATCATTGCCCAAAAATACGAGGCATTGGGTCAAGAAAAAGTAAAAGCCTTTTTTCCGAAAGATCACACCCACACAGGCTTGGAAGGAGCCACATTTAATGCACTTACTGCAGCCGAAAGCATTAAAAACCTAAAAAAATGTGCCTTGAGGGATTATATTGAAATCCCGAAAAAGAAAGAATAAACAACTTGTAACTACAAGTTCATAAGAGACAATTACATATTTTCACCGCCAATTTGCAAATTGGCGGTTTGTTTTTTTAATTATAAGCTGAATTTTGTCTCCACTATTTTTATATCCCAAAAAAATCAAACACAAAACACCTGTTCAAGTCATGAAAATATATATATTCATATTCATTTCAATCGTCTTTGCCTCCTGTTCTTCCAATTCAAAAGTTGGGAAAGTAGAGGCTTCCAATACTGTACTAGCAATTCCCGATAGTTTGTATCCTTCAGCAAACCAAACTATTGCAACCCATAACGAATGGACAAGCAAAAATTACCCAAAAATGATTAAAAGCTTCAAGGCAAATCCTCTTCGATTGCATGATATTGTTTTTGTTGGCAACAGTATTACGTCACAAGGGCGAAATTGGGGAGAACGTTTGAATAACAAAGCCATTAAAAACAGGGGAATAGCTGGTGATGTCACTGATGGCTTAATAGCCCGATTAGGCGAAATAAATTATATAAAACCAACAGCTGTATTTATTGAAATAGGAATTAATGATTTATTGAACGATACATTATCACCAGAACGCACGGCAAAAAACATCATACGAATCACAAAAATTATTCATCAGCAAAATCCAAAAACCAAAATATTTGTGGAAACAGTATTTCCGACTTCGAAAGTAAATCAAGTGGAACGCATTAAACTCACCAACGATATTATTAAACCTTTTTTATGAGTTGTAGAAAAGCAAAATATCGTTTAGTTTACTATTCAATAATAACCTTGTTTGAATAAACTTTTCCGCTTTCAGTATTTATTTTTACAATATAAACTCCTGCGGTTAGTTTGTTTTTAATATCTAATGAATAAAAAGTCAAACCGTTATTTTTAAAATCTTTTTTAAGTAATGTTTTTCCCGTAAAGTCTAATATTGATATTGCAATATTGCTTGAATCTTCATCGTTAAATTGAATATTAATAAATTCGGATGTTGGATTTGGGAAAATTTTGATTTTTCTTTCTTTACTCTGAAAATCATTTGTTCCCAATGATGTTAATTCGCCTTCCAGACTGATATAATCGTACATAACGTGATTGCTTCCGCTTGATGTAGAAGGCATTTGCAATTTGATGGTATTCTTGCCTATTTTCAATTTACTATACGGAATATCAAAAGTGGCCAATCCGTATTTTGCATGATTCGATTGTCTTAAAAAAGCATTCCCACCGCCATTTGGAGGATAGTATCCAGAAGATGGTGTAATACGATTGCCATTCGCAAAAATCCAGTTTTGAGCATGATCGGAACTTGCATAAGCAATTGTTAATTTTGCATTTCCTGTGGCTGGAATTGTTCCGGTTAATGTGAAATTGATATTCCAATCCCAAACAGATCTTGTGGCATCGGGATTAAAATAAGCTGATTGAACATACGGAAGCGCAGTTGCCCAATTTTTGTCTTCTACATTGTATTCAATAGGATTGGTAAAAGTAGCTGCAAATTTATTTTCTACAAAACCTTCACAATAATCGAAATCTCCAAATTTATACTCCGAAGCGGTTCTATTGGCAACTCCTATTTCAAAAATTAGTTTTCCATTGGCACGAGGAATTGCCCAGTCAATATTTCCAAGATTTGTTGTTGATGCTGCAGTAACTACAACTGTTTCTTGTCGGTATTCTCCTGTAGTTCCATCTTTATAGGCAAATAATGTATACGTACCAGGGCGAACATTTTTGATATTGAAATTACCTGAAGCATCAGTTTGAACCCAATATTGATAATTTTCTGCTTCAAATTGCCAATTTCCTGAGGAGTCATCGTTCAATTTAGTCACTCCTATCCAAGCACCTCCACCATTAACATCTGTTTTGGAAGGATCTGTGATAGAAAACTTACCTGTAATATTTCCTCGTCCAGCAGCCAAAGGATATTCGGGGGTATTAGTTAGCCAAGTAAAAGGCCATTCGGCTTCGTCTTTGGCAGCTCTCGCTTTTGCATCATCCCAATTGGCATTTGCAGTTGATTTTTGGTTGGCATAAATTAAATAGGGGCCATAAATTTTTGACCATTCTTCGCCTTGTAATACATTAAAACCATTTGTACCATAATGCACACCATTCATGCAAACATGAATAATTCCTGATGCAGCATTCAAGTCATGACTTGTAGGGCCATCACTAAAATATTCGTGATTTCCAGTAACTGCCCAAATTCCTAAATTGTTTTTATCGCTAGAGTGACCATAAGCTTTCAATCCGATTAATGCTTCACTAAACTCATATTTTCCGTCATATTTTCCAGCACGTTCACCTGATTCTATCTTGATGATTTCCGGAATTCCCGTTGCAGACCAAGTGTCGCCGGGTTGTGGCATATTCCATGTTTTCAAATCGTTTACACAGATTTTATCCGTTACCGTATTATTAATCCAAAGTACTTGTCTCCAAGAGCCCAAATCAAAATTAGGGTAAGCTGCTTTATGTCTCAGAATAGAATAGGTATACAAGCCCGAATCGGCTTTTTTGAGAACATAATGAATGTCGACATCAACTGGAGTTGCGTTAACTCCTGGAGCATAAGGACGGCTAAATGTAACATCTATATAATCTGCTGTTTCTTCCTTGATTGAAAATGTAGCGCCTCCTACAGTTTCAAAACCTGCGGAAGTAGTTAAATCATAATAGGAACCTACTCTGGTAGGATTGCCTGTATTGACTTGGAGTAGCGTTTCTACTCCATTTACTTTTAATGAAAGAATATTACTTGTCCCTTTTTGAATTTTAGCTTCCAAAACGCCATTTTTAAGAACAATATAACTTGGGAATTCTTCAATCATTCTATTGGGATCCTGATAAATAGTTACACTAGTTCTAGTCCCATTATAAGTTACTTTCAACACAGAGCCAGCTGGACAGGTAATTTTTCCGTTAGTAATGTAATCTGTCAAGACAGTGGTTTTGTCTCCAGTTACAACAAGCTGGCCTATTCCACTGATGGTAATAAGTCCATTTGTTCCAATATTGATGCCTGTGGTAACATCTACGGTTCCGCCTGTAATATTTATATTTCCTGTAGGACTTCCTGTTCCTGTGGCTAATTCCAAATAGGTTCCTGCATACAGTGTTCCTGCATTAACATTAACCAAACCATTTCCTCCAGCACCATTTCCTATATAGAAAGCATTTTTACTATTTACATTACCAGCATTGATATTTAAGATACCAGATGCGCCTTTACCCAAATAAACAATACTTCTATTATTGAAATTAGCGGCACCGTTTAGAGTAATTGTTCCATTTAAGGTTGAATTGCCGTTAGGGAAAAATGTACCTGTTATGATAATATTTGCTCCAGCATTTGTGGTCAAGGTTTTTGGTCTTTTTGCAATAACATCATTACCAGAATGACCAACATTGATTGGGTTATTGGGAACACCGGCACCAATAATTATATCGGAAGCGGCCAAATTGGCAAAATCAATGGCGACATTATCCCAATTATTTACATTATAAAAATTTGTATCAACTCCACCTATCCAATTATAGGTTTGAGCATTCGAATTATTGATAAATCCAAAAAATGTAATTATGAAAAAACATAATGACATTTTTATAAAAGTAAAATTAGTTTTCATAGGCAAAATTTTAATGCAATTAATAACAAAAAAATAACATCAGTAGCCTGTTGTATCCTGTATAGAAATCATAAAAAAAAGTCCAATTAAATCGTATGATTCAATTGGACTCAAAAATATTTTTTACTTTTTACAAAAAGAAATAATTATTCTTTTTTCAAATTATTAAGTATTTCAGGGCTAACTTGAATAACAGTTCCATGTCGGATTCCTTTTGGGAATGAAACTTTATCCGATATATCTTCCCAGCCGGTTTCGGTTTGTTTTATGGCACCGTATTTTTTCTGGGTGTATTTGTCGAAATAAACAATCCAGCTGCCATCAATTTTGATTGCGGTTGGGCCTTCAGCCCAATATTTTCCAGTAATAGGCTCACTTGCTTTTGAGTAGGGACCAGTTAAATTTTTGCTATAAGCGACTTTAAGATTTTTTTGGACAGGCACTTTTGTTTCATCTTTTAAAAACATAATATATCCTTTTCCATCTTTCATGATAGAAGAATCTATTACGTTGAAACCTGGCTCATAAAGCAACTTTGTTGGACTATATGTTTTGAAATCCTTGGTAGTCGTATAATAGATTCTGTGATTGTATCCTTTTTCTTCGGTCGACTGCGTTTCTGTAAATTTCCCTTCAATAGTACTTGCCCAATAAATCATGTAGGTTTTTGACTTTTCGTCAAAAGTGATTTCGGGAGCCCATGTATTGCGAGTGCCACTTTCATACTCCATAACGGGTAAAAATTCTTGTTTTGACCAATGGATCATATCCTTGGATGAAGCATAGCCAATTCCCTTGTCTGTCCAACTCACAGTCCATACCATGTGAAATAATCCATCACCTCCCTTAATGACACAAGGGTCTCTCATTAATTTATCTTTTCCAACTTCGGGGGTCAAAAAAGAAGCGTCATTTTTTAAAGTTTGCCATTCGTAGCCATCAGTGCTGTATGCCAAATGCAATCCATCTTCGCCATTACCCTTGAAATAAGTAAATAAATACGACGATTTTTTATCAGTTGTTTTTTTATCGGTAATTTTTTGATCAATAATTTTTTGATCAATAATTTTTTCAGCTATTATTTTATTGGCTGCCAACCATTTTTGGCAAGCTGTTGGCCAATCAGTATTTGTACCTTTTGTTCCCAAGCCAAAACCATGACCACCATTTTGATACAAATGCATTTCGGCAGCAACCTTGTTTTTCTTTAGGGCTAAATAATAATTAATACTGTTTTCAACTGGCACAGCTTGGTCGTCAGTTGCGTGTACCAAAAATGTAGGAGGCGTATTTTCGTTAACTTCTTTTTCATTCGAATATTTGGCAATCAAATCAGCAGAAGCCGTTTTTCCCAAAAGACTTTCTTTCGAACCATTATGGGTGATTCCGCTTTCCATCGAAATTACAGGATAGATTAGCATTGAAAAATCGGGACGTGCACTAACGTCATCCTTACTCTCATAAACTTTATCCAAATAATGAGTGGATGCGGTTGAAGCCAAATGACCTCCTGCCGAAAATCCCATGATTCCAATTTTGGTAACATCCAAATTCCATTTTGCAGCATTTCTGCGCAATGTTCGTATTGCTTCTTGAGTATCTTGAAGAGGTCCGACGGTTTTGTCTGTCATAATATCATCTGAAGGCAAACGATATTTAAGTACGAAAGCAGAAATTCCTATCGAATTAAACCATTTTGCAACATTGATTCCTTCCTTGTCAATTGATAAAACAGAGTATCCGCCACCTGGACAAATGATTACCGCCGCATTTTTATCTGAATTATTTTTTACCAAAAATGGCATTAAGGTAGGCTCAGTTACTTTTCGAATTCCTGTTCGATTTCCTTGAGCGTCTAGTCGGGGTTCTTCTTTGTAAATGTCATTTTTAATAACTCCCGGAATTTGATTCCATAAGGGGAAAGCGGCACTTTCCTGAGAAAAACAATTGAAGGATAATCCTAAAAAAAGGACTATGCCCAATAGCAATTTGTTGTTAATTCTATTCATCATAATTTTTTATAAAATTCTATTTCTACAATACGCAACTGTCCTTTGGTTTTTGTTGCTTCCTTATCTTTAAATAAATCTAATTCTTTTGTTGGGTCTACTTCAACAATTGTTTCAAAACCATCTTTTTCCGAATTGGAACCTATTAACTCAATTGTTATTTCTTTTGCCAATACTGGTTTTAATGGAATGGTAATGTATCCCAAACTCTGTTCCGTATTGCCACGATAGACTTCTTTTGCATCGGCTAATATACGAATTGGATAGCTTTTAGTACGCCAACCAGTAAATTTTGCCACAACTTCATTTACTATTGCCGGTTCGGTCAAGGTGTAAGTGATTTTTCCAGTACTCATTTTTCCGTCATTGGCCCATTCGGTCAATTCATTGTCATCATAGCTTTTATAGGCATCGGTTGCATTCGAAGCTGCAGTGGCTTGACTGATAAAAACAGGTGTTCTTTTTATGGTATAGGAAGCTTTTCCGGGAGTTGGCCCCCTGTCCAAATAAGAAGGCATTTTATCACTAGGTAATCGTTCAGAAAGTCCATTATTAGTTATAAAAGGTTTTGATTTTAAAATTGTTTTGGCGGACTGCAATCCGTTGAATTTTGCCTGAACGCTGATTTCGCCAGCATTCAAGGTAGAACGAATCATAATTCGGTTAACACCATTTTCAACAGGAAGTTTTTCGGATAAAATATAATTATCTGGTCCTTGGGCAATTCCACCCAGCCAGGTAGCATTTCCATTTAATGTAAATTCGATTAAACTGTTGTCCAAAACACAACGATTTCCTTTTTTATCCACGACTTCGACATCAATCAAGGCAATGTCATTTCCATTGGCCAATAAACCTTCCGGACTTGTGTGGGGAGTTAATTTAATTGCAAATGGAGCTCCTGAAGTTGTTTTTTGATCTTGGCTAAGGATTTTATTGTTAGCGTCATAACTCACCGCTTTCACTGAACCGGCTTCCCAATGAATATTTTCGAAAGTAAATAAAAACTGTGTGCTTTGTTTTCCAAAACCCTTGGATTTACCATTGACAAAAAGTTCAACCTTGTTTCCTGAAGAAACTACATAAATATTTTTTGTAACTTCATTGGTGTAATTCCAATGTCCTATAATGTGGGTTCTGTATTTTTCGATATCAACCCAGCCGTCCCACATAACTTGATGAGCAAAGAAACCATCCTTTGGAATTCTCATTGGGTCGACTTCACCACTTCTTCGGTAATTTTCAGCACCTCTGAAATGAGTATTGCTATCTGAAAAAATAATATTTACACCCCCGGAACTTACTCTTTTTCCTGTACCGGGTCGCTCTCTAAAATAGTCATACCAGCGTCTAACATTTTCGATGGCATGAGCGTCTTGGTTGTGGTTGTAAGAACTGGCATCTGTTATTTTGGTACCGTTAACATTGGTATGACTGGTTCCGCCAGTACCTTCCTTATGAAAAGGAGGGGAGAACTCGTCCCAATATTTTCTCAAGCCCTCGTCTCTGGAATATTCAGTTGCCCAAAGAGGTTTTTCGGCACTTTTGTTAATATACAACATTTCCCCGCCATATTCGGCTTCCTTGCTGTCCAACATTTCACGGGAACCAATTGCTCTTCCTCCATGAGGATCATATTCATCACGCAAACTTTTCATCTCCCGCATATGATCTTCGCTGATTACTTCGTTTCCTGATTCATAAAACAAGATACTCGGATTATTTTTATTATAAATTATGGCATCACGCATTAAATTAACACGCTGTGTCCATTGTATGTCTTTGGCATCTTTTTCGGCATCACCTGCGGGCATTGCTTGTATCAGACCAACTCGGTCGCAAGATTCTATATCTTGTTTCCAAGGAGTGACATGCATCCATCGAACTAAATTACCATTACTTTCTACAATTAATCGATTGCTAAAATCGCTCATCCATGCAGGTACCGACATCCCGATTGTAGGCCATTCATTGCTCGTGCGTTGTGCATATCCCTTCATTTGAAGCACACGATTATTTAGCACCACTTCACCATTTCTAAAAGCAGTCTTTCTAAAACCTGTTTTAGTCGTAACTGCATCAATCTCTTTTCCATCTATTTTCAAAATGGTTTTTATAGTATACAAATAACCATAACCCCAGCTCCAAAAATGTAAATTTTCTAATTCCTTGGAAGCTTTAATAATTTTGGTTTCTCCCGAATTCAAGGTTGTATTTGCTCCCGAAAAAGCAGCTATTTTTTTGTTGTCAAGATCAAAAACCTGAACTTCATAAGAGAAAGTTTTGGCTACGGTAAACTCATTTTTAACTTGGGTTTCTGCATTTATCAGGGCTGTTTTTTTATCAATATTTATGTTGGTTGCATAAATATATGTTCCAACTGTTTTTAGATTTGAATACAGCGGAAGTGTTTGGTATAATCTATCGGTTAAATGCAGGTAAACGTTCTTTGGAATTCCTCCATAATTGGCATTGAAATTATTATTATTCCATTGAAAAGTAGATCCTGTCTCTTGTTCCTTATATTTCCAGTCATTATCAATTCGAAGGGCAATGGTGTTTTCTTCAGGGTAGGGTTTTATCAATGTTGAAAGGTCATAGCCAAAAGCCATTACTCCATTTTCATGTAATCCTACTTTTTGCCCATTAACATAAATAGTTCCTCCTTGACGTATCCCTTCGAACTCTATAAAAACTTTTTTATTAGTCACACCTTCCGGTAACTTGAATTTTTTTCGATACCAAACAATTCCAGTTGTGAGTTGTGTGATGTCTTTTTTGAAAGCTTCATTTTCATTAAAGGCATACGGAAGTGTTACCGATGTCCAATCGACGGTTTTATAATCAATGGCTTCTGCACCGCTGAGGTCTTCGGTTTTAAATTTCCAATCCGAGTTAAAATTGTATTTCTTTCTGTTGAATTCTTGGGAATAAGCAGAAAAACAAAGAGTTACTATTATAACTAAAAACAATTTTTTTAAATTACCTAACATGTACAATGAGTTTTATTTATAAACAGACCCAAGATAAGAATTTGTACGAGGCTGTTTATCAATAGCATTAATTTTATTTTATATTTTGAATCCAACTTAATCGAAATCTGCAACAACAGTTTTGAATTTGATTTGTTAATTGGATATATTGTATTATTTTAAAATAACCTTGAATGTACCTTCTGCTTTTTCTTGAGAAATTTTTACAATATACAATCCTGCTGCCAAACCTTTTAAGTTAATGCTTTTGCTGTCATCTACGTTTTTTTCCATTAACAGCGTACCATTTTCACTGTAAACATGAATTTTTCCCGTATTTATACCTTGGATGTAAAGTATATCGGAAGTGGGATTTGGATAAAGAGCAAGATTTGGAATACTTGAAGAATGATTTTTAAGAGCCGTACTATTTGATTCAAAACAGCCTAAATCAGGAGAGTTTCCTTTAAATGAAAACCCAATATCGGCTCCTGCATCGATAAGTTTACTGGAAGGATTCAATTTTAGGAAATCATTGTTTGGAAGGCTTCCGTCTGCTTCTCTTGGGGCAACTAAGAGGTTTTCATCAGTACTTAGAAAGTCGGCACTGCTAATGCTTATGGTATTCAAGTCGAAATAATTATTTTTTAGCACACAGCGCGATTTGTCAATCTCTACTAATTCGTCGGTAGTGGCTGCAAAACCCAAATTATTTGCCAGTGTATGATTCCATCCTGGTCCATCAGTAGCAAAATCGGTTGCATTTAATGCCACGCAATTTAGCATGTTGTAGTTTCTTTTGTTTTTATAGGCGGTATTGTTGTACCAATAATTTCCATCGAGATGATGATTGGCATAAAATCCGCTTTGTTTGTTTTTTACAGTTAGACAAAATCGAATCGTGTTTTTGGGTATTGGAGTATAATTGGATACAATTGTGGCATAAGGAGTTCCGCCAGCACCATATCCACCAGCCTTAAAGCCATTTCCATCACCACGGATTACAAAGTTATTTGTGCCACTAATTGAATATCCATTATAAAAAGCCCAGCAGTTTTCAATTAAAACTGCTTCTGCATTATTAATTAGGTCAAAACCATCATCGCTATTATACCAGGCACGACACCCTCTAATAACATTATTGATACTCCCTTTTTTTAGGTGAAAGCCAAAACCATCTGTATTGCCTCCGGTTCCTCCCTCTGAAACCGAGTCATAATTTCTATAAGCATCACAATTCAATATTAGGTTATTGGAACCTTTTACCATATAAACACCAATAGCCATGTTATCGTGCATTTTTATTTGCTCAAGTGTGTTGTTACTTCCTTGGATTTCGAAACATTCTGATTGGGTGTGCGTTGTGATTGTTACTTGAACACCAATAACTTCAATTCCTTTGATACGGATATTATTTCCATTAATATAAAATGCAGTTACTCGGTAATTTGCCGGTTTGACATTTTTATAATCAAAAATTGGAGTTTCATTTGGATAAGCCAAATAGGATATTCCACTTTTATCCAACTTGGTAACAAAGGCCCAAATACTGCTATTGTATTCGGCAATCTGATTTTCACGCATTGAATAAACGCCACCTCTTATATAAACAATATCTCCAGCAGTTGCCAATACTTGTGCCTGTTTGATGGTTTCAACAGGATTTGTTATACTTCCGTCATTCGTATCACTTCCAGTTGGTGCAACATACAATTCTTTGGCAAACGATAGAAAGCAATTAAAAAATGTTAATATAACTAAGGTTTTGTATCTCATTTGGTTTTTATTTTAGTGGTTTTTCAAAGCAACCTAAATCAGGAGCACTTCCCTTAAAAGGAAAACCAATATTGGTTCCGGCATTTATAAGTTTACTTGTAGGAGCCAATTTTAAAAAATTATTATTTGGAAGACTTCCATCAGCTTGTCTTGGTGCGACTAGCAAGGCTTCATCAACACTCAAGAAATCAGATGCGGTAACGGTGATATTTTCCAAGTCAAAATAATTAGTTTTCAAGACACAACGAGCTTTATCAATGTTTGCCAATTCTCTTGCCTTTGCGCCAAACCCTAGGTTGTTGGCCATTTCGTGATTCCAACCAGGACCATCAGTTCCAAATTCATCTGGAGTTAATGCTACACAGTTAAGCATGTCATAGTTTACCCTGTTTTTATAGGCAGTATTATTGTACCAATAATTTCCTTCCAAATGATGGTTGGAGTAAAATCCACCTTGTTTATTTCCTACAGCCAAACAAAAACGGATAGTGTTTTTTGGTATTGGAGTAAAACGGGCCATAAGATTGTCGTAGGGATTTCTTCCTTTGGCGTAACCACCAGATTTAAATCCGTTTCCATCGCCACGGCTAACAAAATCAGAAGTATAACCATTATAAAAAGCCCAACAATTTTCTATCAGGACTGGTTCGGCACTATTGATTAAATCGAATCCATCGTCGCTATTAAACCAAGCACGACATCCTTTAAAAACATTATTAACACTTCCTTTTTTAAGATGAGCGCCATAACCATCGGTATTGCCACCTCTTCCACCTTCTGAAACGGAGTCCCAATTATTGTAGGCATCACAATTTAATATCAAATTGTTTGATCCACTAACCATGTACACCCCAATTGCCATGTTTCCATGCATTTTTAATTGTTCCAATTTATTGTTGTTTCCTTTAATTTCGAAACATTCTGATTGGGTGTGTGTTTTTATAGTCACCTGAATTCCAATTATTTCTATGCCTTTTATGTAGATGTTATTACCAGATAGCATATAAGCAATTATTCGACAATCTGCAGGTTTAATATTTTGATAATCAAATACTGGAACTTCCTTTTTGTAAGCGATATATGAAACTCCGCTTTTGTCTAGGTTGGTCACATATGCCCAAATATCTTTTCTTTTGGCAATTTGTTCTTCTCTCATGGTATAAAGTCCGCCTCTTATATAGACGATATCACCTGAGTTTGCCAATTCTTGTGCTCTTTTTATGGTTTCAACAGGGTTTGTTATACTACCATCATTAGTGTCACTGCCTGATGACGCCATATAGATTTCTTTGGCAGACAAAAGAAAGCTATTTAAAAAAATAAGGATAAGTAAAGTTCTATGGTTCATTTAATAGGTGTTTAAAGTATTTGAGAATTAATATTCTGTGTTAATTCTGCAAATAACAGTGGTTTATAATCTAGTTAGTTTTTTGTCATTTGTTTGGTTTTTTCCTTTGAATTGCTTCATTTCGTTTTTATCTCGTAAAAAACGTGATAAAAGGACTCTACTTAAACCGAAATTCACTGAACCCAGATAAGGAGTATTCTAGTGAAGTAACCTGTCATGTAGGAAAAAAAAGCGATTTTTAGAATCAATTAGTATTGTAAAAAGGGAAGCTGTTAAACTTCCCTTTTTTACTATTTTGACCAATTGTTTTTTGATTTATAAAAAAGTAAGAGCAAATTTGCGTTACTTCATCTTATAAATTTCGGATCCTGCAAGTAGGAAACAACCCAATCCATAATCTTCAAAATCAGGAATTTTGTCATAACTTAATGGTTGACCGTCTTTTGGTTCTTTTCCGGTAGATTGTAAATACCCCAAGAATCCATCTTTATGTAAACTTTCGGCAGTTAATGCTTTCCAAGCTTTTTCTACTACAGGCAAATATGTTTTTTTGTCTAAAATTCCAGAGTTAATTCCGTAAGCGATTCCATAAACAAACAAAGCAGTTCCGGAAGCTTCTTTTTCTCCAAAATTAGTAGGATCGTGTAAACTTACATTCCAGAATCCATCTGCTCTTTGAATAGGAACCAAGGCTTTTGCCATTGCTTGTAAATCTTTTACATATTGATCTCTATGTGGAGCGTCCTTTGGAATTATTGTCAACACTTTTGCAAGAGCGGCAATTACCCATCCATTTCCGCGACTCCAGTAACAATCTTCCCCGTTTGGTTCCTTGTATGGAGGATCGAAATCGGCATCTCTCCACCACAATCCGTCTTTTGGATTGTACAATCCATGATCTCCATGATTGTTTCTAGAGTACATGTACATATCATACATTTTTTCATAATAACGATTGTCCTTGTCCAATACTCCCAATTTTGCAAAAACAGGCATTCCCATTTGTATGGCATCGATCCAAGACCAGTCATCGTTTTGCGATGTATTAAGCAACATATTAATACATTGTCTGGTGTTTTTTAACTTTTTGGCATCAGGCTCAATATTGTACAAATCAATATAAGTTTGTGCTGCACAATAATCATCAGCATTTCTATTTGCATTTCCATTTCTAAAACCCCATTTATGGAATTCAGACCAATCGTATGCATATTGGTAATAAGCTTCTTTTGGATATATTTCATGCAAAGCCATTAATCCTTCATAATATACACCTCGTGTCCAGATGTTGCTAGGACGTTCTTTGTTGGTAACTATGGTTTTGCCTGTGTCAGGCCATTTATCCATAAAATATTTATTAGCCAATTCCATTTGAGACAATACCGTTTTTTTGTCAAATGTTTGTTGGGCATGGGTAGCAGTAGTATAGACTATTACTGAGGTAATAAATAAAACTAATTTTTTCATTTTGTATTAATTTAGTTCTTGGGTTCTTTTTTTAAAGGTGTTATTGTAACTGGTCCTAACAATCCAGAAGGTGTTGGATCCCATTTGGTAGCGTCAAATTTTTTATAATCTTTGTCCACCATATTGATTTCATAAAATATTTTCCATTCTATTCCTTTGAGTTCCATATCTCGAACTCTGTTGGCTGCCAAATTGGTTACTTGGATTTTAAGTTCGTTTTTACCAGATTTTAATTTGCCTATATTTAATTTATAAGGAACAGACCAAGCGGTACCAATATAAGTTCCATTCAGCCATATTTTTGCGCTTTCGCGAACATCACCCAAATTTAGACTCCAATTATCAGCAGTAACCTTAGGACTGTCGAATTGCAAAGTGTAAGTTGCAGACCCCGAAAAAGCTTCGGCTTGAGGCGATACCTTGGTCCAAGATTCCAATGCGGTTAAAGTTGCAGGTTTTGGAAGTTCAGGGCCTCCCTTGTCGAAATTTAGTTGCCATTTTCCGTTTAATGGAATTGCTACAGATGCGGTTTCCCAATAGTTCCATTTTTGCAACGATGGTGCGTTCTCTGTAATCAATATCAATGATTGTCCCGGTTCAATATAAAGTTTTACCAGTGTTTGATCTTTTGATTTTTGCACTATTGCATTCCCGCTTGATTTGGTCAAAGGATCAAAAATAACGACTTCTTTATTGCCAATCTGTAGGGGAATCATCCCGTCAATAGTTTTGTTGGTATGATTTACCAAATAATACAGTTTTTCATTGTCAAGAGTTCTTCTTGTAAATTTTAATCCCGATTGAACCAAGGTTTCAGGATAAATAGATTCAGAATTTAAGCTTGCTATAATGTCTGAAGTTGGTTGAATCAAATTTTTGTTTTCAGTGATTAACTTTTGTAACTCTGAGTTTTGTTTTTCATATTCATTAAATCCAGGAACTGATTCAGGTAGGCCTTCAAAAATAATTTTACCACCATTTTTCTTTAGTTCGATTAATTTTTTTAATGTTTCCAATGGCATGGTTTTACAAACTGGAACAACCAATGATTTGAAGTTGCCGCCAGGTAAAACAATTACACCATCTTTTACAATCGCTTGTTTTATAAAAGCATCCGAAATAAAATCGACACCATATCCCTTGCTCATCAAGCTTTTTGTAGTATCATAAAAAGAGGTTCCATACAGCCATTCGGATAATGAATGAATTTTGAATTGCATAAACAGGGAACCTTTGTCATATTTGTTCCATACATCATAAATAGGCCAGTACAATACAATTTCATTGTCAGGTTTTCCTTGTTGCAATAACGATTGACAATTGGCAATATAAGAAAATAATTCTGGTACATCTTCCCATATTGTATTGTTGCTGTTGAAATTTACTGAAGCGTAAAATTTCCATCCTGGCCATGCGGCTCTAGTAGGAGAATAAGTGGAACCATGTAAAAAAACATGATTAACCCCGTTTAAAAACAAATCTTCCACTTCAGGTTTACATTGTGATAGAGCGGTTTTAAAGTGTTCTCTTAGCCAAGTAAAAGATTCGGAAGAAATTAATGGCTTGCCCGAAATATGTGCTGCCGAAGAGGAGAATTTTAGCATAACCGGATCAGCATCTCCTTCACGGATATCTTGTTTTTCACGTCTAAAACCTGGAATATCATAAGGCATCGATCCAAAAGTTTCACACTCAGGAATATCAGCCGAAGCATACAAGTCGATTAAATTTCCAGGTGATCCATGAGCCTGTAGTTTGGTTTTGTATTTTTTACTGTTTGCCCATTTTGTCCAAGGCAAATCAAATCTATTCAACAGCAAATCCGAGATGGTTTCCCTGTAATCGCTTTTTATTCTATTGCCAATTTCATTATCATTTTCACTTAGCAATTGCGGTATGTGCTTTTTTAAATCATAGCCTCTACGTTTTTCGAATTCCTGAAGAAACAAAGGCGTAAAATCTGTTCCGTATACCTCATAACTATCGTTAAAAATAGCTCTCAATTTTCCTTCAAATCCTACTAGCGCCTTGTCAAAAGGGACAACATAAGCATTGAGAGCCTCTTCCGAATAATGATCCAAGGTGTATCCTTTTCCGCCGGGTGCTGCACGTTTTACCTGTTGACCTGTTTTACCAGCGAAAACGGCATAAAGAGTATAGTTTGTGTTTTTTGCTTTCCAGTTAAGAATGTTTCCTTTTAATTGACTCGTTAAATCCAAATAAGAGCCATCTTCACCATAAGCCAAAACAGATAATAGTTGTGCAGGTGTTTTTTCCTTTGCTGGGTCTGCTTGTATTTCTTTGTTAAATTGTTCGTTTTTTTTAACTGGGTATTTCTCCACAACTAATTTGGTTGCGGCATGGGGGAGTGTGACTTGCGGACCTCCATAAGGCCACCCTGTTCCAAGAACCATATCGACCTGTATTCCTAAACTATCAGCCGTTTTAACTGTATAGTCTAACATATCCATATATTTTGGAGATAAATAATCAATGAAGTTATTCTCTTCACCTTTTACACCATATATAGGAGTGATTTCTACACCGCCAATTCCTGCTTTATGGAAATCAATTAAACTTTTTTTAAGATTGGGTTTGTCTACAGCACTACCCATCCACCACCAACGCGCCCAAGGTTGGTTAGTGTTATTGATATTCTGCAAACGAAATTTGGAAACTGTTTGACCAGTAACTTCCATACAAAACGTTAATATTATGAAACTAAATAAACAAGCTTTTTTAAGTGTCATTTCTAGTTAATTAGTTGTTGATTAATTATAAGGATAATAAGAAAGGTAAAATTAGAATTGTATGCTCAAAAGTGTATCCTGTTGCATCCTGTTTAAATAAAAGTGGTTTTTTGCCATTAATTAGGGAATGTTTTAATGAAACATATAAAAATCATATTTTATACGTAATACTAATGTATTGGAAATGAATAATAATAAAAAAACGAATTGGATTTACTTGATTATCGATGGCATCTGGGTCATCTTCATAAGATTTTCTGTGAAAGTTTCTGAAAGTCAATTTGCGATTATAAATGTGAAATCGAAAACTTGAAAAGCTATTTTATTGTAAAATGTAATATTTTTTTTAACTAAATTTTATTATTGTATTTTTTTGTGAATAAAAAAATGTAAATAATTTAAAAATGTATAATTTTTTACGATTTTATAATTTTTTAACATATTATTACATATTTGATTTCAATTCAATCGATTGCACACTGTATAAAAGGCAAAAATTCAATTATATTACAGTAAATACTTGACAATTATGATCCTGTAAATGTTAAAACAGGACAGTACAGGATAGTGCAAGAATGTGTTCTTGATAAATTTGATTTAACTAATTAACTAAAATTTAACTTTATGAAAAACAAATTTATTTTTCTGCTCTTTGTGGCGATGATTTCATTTATGGGTTCATCGTTATATGCGCAGAATAAAACTGTAAAAGGTGTTGTGAAAGATGGGACTGGACTTCCTGTGCCTGGTGCAAACGTGAATATTAAGAATTCTAAAACGGGAACCAGTACAGATATAGACGGTTCATATTCTATAGATGCTCCAAAAGGATCTATACTTGTGTTCAGTTTTGTGGGTTTTAAAACACAAGAAAAAGTTGTGGGAGATTCTAACAATTATGATGTATCATTAATGGAAGTTGATAATACATTAAATGAAGTTGTAGTTGTTGGATATGGTGTAAGGAAGAAAAAAGATTTAACAGGTTCCATCGTCAGTGTTGATGCAGAGGATATTGCTTCTAGGCCAGTAGTAAATGCAGTTCAAGCTATGCAAGGAAAAGCAGCGGGGGTAGATATTTCTTCTAATGAGCGTCCTGGACAGGTAGGAACTGTTACTATCCGTGGAGCTCGTTCAATCTCGGCTACCAATGCTCCTCTTTATGTTGTAGATGGGATTCCTATTAATACAAAACTAGTAGCCGATTCTGCAGGGAAAATTACTGTTGATGCAAATTCTGGGGGGATTGATTTTTTAAATCCTAATGATATTGAAACAGTGGACGTTTTAAAGGATGCTTCGGCAACGGCTATTTATGGTTCCAGAGGTGCTAATGGGGTTATCATTATAACCACTAAAAAAGGTAAAAATGGAAAATTCACATTAAATTATGATTCTTCTGTCATCACAGAAACTATACACGAGAATGCTCCAATGATGTCAGCTGGAGAATATATTGAATTTCGTCGTTGGGGTAAATATTATTCTAGCCCTCTTAGTGCTACTAATCCAACTGGTTTTCCAAGTGGAAATGCACCAACTATTGCGAATGACAAAACTATTTTTTTGGCTTCAGCCGATGCAGCAGCTTGGGCAAATATAGCAAAAGGATGGTCTATAGTTGATGGTAAAGAAGTTTGGGATGGTTCTAAAGTAGCTACTACTGATTGGACTAAATTTGTTACCCGTACAGGAATTACTCAACAACACAATTTAAGTGTTAGTGGGGGTACTGAAAAAATGAAAGGTTATGGTTCTTTTGGTTACTTAGATAATACAGGAACTCTCCTTGGTCAGGGCTATAAACGCTACAGTGCAAATGCAAATGTCGATATTACACCAACCAAATGGTTCTCAATGGGAGTCAATCTTAATACTAGTTATACCATTAACGAGTATGGACAATCAAACACAGGAAGAACGGCTGTAACAAGTTCTACAGGTATATATGCTACAGCTCGTACCAACCTTCCTTATGCAGTTCCTTATGATGCTAACGGAAATAGAATTGATAGTCCAGGTGGAGATTCTACAATAAGGACTCCTGTAGACGAATATAAATACTCACAAGATCAGCGTGTGACTTTGCGTGCTTTTGCTAGTTTATATACTCAGTTTGACTTAGGAGCGATTTCTTCAGTACTTGATGGATTGAAATACCGTATAAATTTTGGTCCAGATTTAAGTTCTTATCGTGATGGAGTTTTCTTAGATGCAAAATCAGCTATTCGTTCCGGAACAAGTTTTGCTTCCTTAACAAAGGAGGAAACCATTTCTTATACATTAGACAATCTGATCTTTTATAATAAAACTGTTGGTAATCATAATTTTGGTTTAACCTTATTAGCGAGTCAAACACAATACCATAATGAATCAAGTTCTATGTCTGCCAATTCTATTCCAGATCCTGATAATAAATGGAATGCTTTAACTCCTTCTAATGTAACACTTGCAGGTTATTCTTCTGGTTTGAATCAAACAGGTTTATTGTCTTATATGGGGAGAATCACTTACGGTTATGATGATAAATACTTACTTACTGCTTCTTGGCGTAGGGATTATGCTTCTCAGCTAGCACCAGGGCATAAGGGTTCTGATTTTCCAAGTTTATCCTTAGGATGGCGATTGGATAAAGAGTCATTTATGAAAGGAACCACTTGGATTGATTTGTTAAAATTGAGAGCAGGATATGGTGTGACTGGTAATTCTGCTGTACCTGCTTACACAACTGATCCGGCATTGACAGGAATTCTCTACGGAACGAGTTCAGGGGTTGTTAATAGTACTTCTTTGCCTAATTCACTCTTGGGTTGGGAAGAAACTACACAGTTTAACTATGGTTTGGATTTTTCCATGTTAAATAGTAGAATATCGGGAGCTTTGGAGTACTATACAAGTAATACCACTGACTTATTATTTAAAAGAAGTGTTCCTACTCCTCTTGGGGTTAAAGACACGTATCAAAACGTTGGAGAAACAGAAGCAAATGGAGTTGAACTTACTTTGAACACTATCAATGTTAAGGCTAAAGACTTTGAATGGAGTACTAATTTTAGTGGTTCTTATCAAAAAAATAAAATAGTTACTTTACAGAATGGCAAAGTTGACGATATCAATAATAGTCTTTTTATAGGTCAATCTCAAACTGCAATTTATGGTTTCGAATCAAACGGAATTTGGAAACCTGAAGACGCAGCAGAAATGGCAAAATTCAATGCTATTACTCCAGGAGCATTTACATTTGGTAGTGCGAGACCAGTTGATCAAAACGGTGATTACAGAATTGATGCCACTAATGACCGTGTGATTATAGGGAACAAAGACCCAAAATTCATAGCAGGGATGACAAATACTTTCAATTATAAGAATTTTGATTTATCGTTCTTTGTATATGGTAAAATGGGATATATTTATGATACAGGTGGTGAAAATGAAGGAGCAAAAGGCAGTCAGAGATCAATTAATTATTACAATGACAACAACACTAACTCTGAATACCAAAAACCAATCTATTCAGCAGGAACAGGAGACTCCTATTATCCTACTTTAGGGTATCGTAATGGTTCATTCTTAAAAATGAGAAATATCTCTTTAGGATATAGATTCTCAGATGACTTGGTAGAAAAAATAGGGCTCTCTAAACTGAGATTGTATTTTCAGGTGAACAATCCAGGTATGGTTTTTACGAAGGTTAAGTGGACTGATTTGGATACGCAAACAACAGCTTCAAACAGAGGAATCACAATGGGATTAAATGTGCAATTCTAAAATTGAATTTTAATAAAATAAATTATGAAAAATTATAACAAAATATATATTCATTTAATCCTTGCAGCTACATTAGTACTAAGTAGTTCATGTAATGATAATTTCCTCGAAGAGGATTTGACCACTGCCTATAATAAGGATTATTACAAAACTGAAGCAGGAATTCAGGCTTTAGCAGTTGGAACGTATTACCAAACATTTGCAGCAGAACTGGCAACTGAAGTTCCTCTTACGGCAAATGAGTCAGGTACAGATGAATTTCACGCAGGAGGAGATCCTTCTAACTGGACTTGGAATTCTTATTCCCCTTCAGGTTTTCAGGCTTTTGTGACGGTGTCTAATGCTAATACTGTTGCGGCCAATACGAATTGGGACAATTTGTATGTTGGTGGAATTGGTAATGCCAATCAGTTAATTGAAGCTGCTACAGCAATTGCATCCACCAATGATGCTATTAAGAAAACGGCATTGGGAGAAGGGTATTTTTTAAGAGCCTTTAATTATTTGAAATTGGTGAGTCAATATGGTGGAGTGCCAATAGTATTGAAAACTAGTACATCGGTAAATTTAGAATATACCAGAGCAACTTCGCAACAGGTCTTCGATCAAATAATAGCTGATTTTACACAAGCGTATAATTTATTGACCAATGTTGGATTTCCGGCTAAAATAACAAAAGATGCCGCTGCTCATTATTTAGCAAAAGCTTATTTAGCCCGTGCCAGTGAAATTAATGACTCTTGGAATGCTTCTACAAAAACTGCTGATTTGCAAAAAGTAGTTACGTTATCTGATGAAGTTATTTCTCATCATCCATTGACGGCAAACTTTGGAGATTTGTGGAATTATACTGCTGCAGACGGTGCAAATGAAAAAGTGTCGGAACTAATCTTGTCAGCACAGTTTAATGCGAATACTTTGACTACTGGAGGAAATCAACAACACTTGTATTTCCTTTCTACTTATGATCAGTTGCCTCAAATGAAGCGTAATCTTGCAGGTGGAAGACCATTTAGCCGTTTGGCTCCTACTTATTTTATGTATGATATATACGATCAGGTAAACGATTCTCGTTTTTGGAAAAGTTTCCAAACAAAAAGTATTGTTAACAATGCTTCAGGAGCAGTTTATAAAAATGGTGATCTAGGTATTATGTATATTGTTAATAATGCTGCTGATACCCGTTTTGCAAAAACTAAAAATAACGATAGTCCAACAATACTTTACAAAGGAAAAACGATTCCAAGTGTATATGTGGCTTATGCAGCGGATAAGGTTGGATTAATGGCCGATGTTCGTTTCCCTTCTTTAAGTAAGTATATGGATGGAAACAGAGTTGATTTGAGTGTTATAAAAGGATCCCGCGATGTGATTTTAGCGCGTTCGGCTGAGACGTATTTAATGGCAGCAGAAGCAAAAGTGCGTTTAGCAAAAGCAGGTGGAGCCGCATTTACAGATGCATTGCCTTATATTAATACTGTCCGTGGACGTGCTGCTTATAAAGGTGGAGAAAATCGTGCTCTTTATGCAGATGGAAGTGCTGCCTATACACAAACAGGACAAGCAGGAATTCCAATCTCATATATTCCGGAAAGTTCTTACTACGAGTCCAATAATATTGCAACTACAGTTACTACAGCAACAAGTTTGAATATAACTGGTATTGCAACTTTGCCTGCGAGTGATGAAGCAGTAATTACAAAGCTAGGATATTCCAGCGATTATGACAGAATGTTATGTTTGGTATTGAATGAGCGTGCCAGAGAACTTTGTGGCGAGTTTCATCGTTGGGAAGATTTAAGCAGAACTAAAACTTTGGTTGCTAGAGCTAAGGCTTATAATCCAGAAGCTAATCCAAATATTCAGGATTATCATAATTTGAGACCTATTCCTCAAACTTTCTTAGATGGAATCTATGCTAATGGAGTTCCTTTAACAACAGCTCAGAAAAAAGCAATGCAAAATCCAGGATACAATTAATCCTTAATATTATAAATAAAATTGCAGGGCCGCCTCATATTTGAGGCGGTTTTTTTATGTCTAAAAACACCAATTACACTGTCGTTTTTCCGCTTTTCGCTAAAATATTTTTAAAACCAGTAAAAATAATTTATTTTTAAGTAAGCGCTAATTTACTGGTTTACATGTTCTTTTAATTTTAAATTATACTAAACACATAGAATTAATATAAATTTATTGGTTTTTACTTGGATAATGAAAAAATTGTTAGGAAGTTTGTAATTTCAAATGGTAATTAAACTGAAAAGTTGAATAATTCTTTGTGTTTTGTCATAAAAGCAGAGAAAAAATGGCTTTTTTTTGTTTTGTCACATTTGTAAAATATTAAAAAATGTAAAATGAAAAAAACTACTTAATCATGATGAAACAATTAGAAAAAAAGAAAGTAGTATCAATTTTGGTACTAGCTTTCATGGCAAGCATGAATTTAAATGCTCAAACTTGGACAGGTTCAACAGATACTAATTTTGAAACAGCTACAAATTGGGATAATGGTGTTATTCCAGATGCTGCTGCTGCCGTTGTTATTCCTTCGGTTGCAAACTCTCCTGTTATTGCGACAACTGCAAACTTGGCAGTGACTACTTTGGAAGTAAAGGCTGGTGCAACCTTAAATGTAAAAGGTTCTATTTCTCCTTCGGCGGTAACTTATACGGGAGGTAATATTGTAATTGATGGCGGTGTATTGAATGTTCGTAAAAATTTAAATTTGGGTGTTTCGGCAAATCCAGCAACAATAACCGTTAATAGTGGTACTTTGAATTCAAGGGCTGCCTTAATTATTGCTGAAAAAGGAGCATGTGTATTGAATATTAATGGAGGAGAAGTAACAGTGGATCAAAACGCAAATGGGAAGGCAATAATTATTGGTGGGTATTACAGCTCTGGAATTGTAAATCTTAACGGAGGATTTTTAAGAACAGGTCCTGCGAATGTTGGTATTGCTGCATTGGCAATTGTTGAGGCGCCAAAGGATGCTGTAAATGCAAGTGGTTATTTGAATATTAATGGAGGAACACTGGTTTTAACTACAGATCAAACAGCTTTTGTCAATGCTTATGTTGCGGCTAACAAAATTAGAACAGTTGCTGGCAAAAGTATCGTAGCGACGTATGATGCTGCTACTAATCTAACAAGTGTTACTGCGGTTTCAAATCAATTAGGTATCGATTCCACTACTTTTAAAAATTCTTTTTCGGTATATCCAAATCCTAGTAATGGAATTATTAATATTGATGCCAAAGATAATAGCTTGGGTAATTTAAATGTTTCTGTATATAATTTATTAGGACAACAAATTGTGAGTCGTAATTTAGATGTAAATAGTTCAGGAAATTACAGTATAGATGCAACAAGTCAATTAACTTCGGGTACTTACATTGTAAATATCACATCAAATTCGGCAAGCTATAATTCAAAAATTGTAGTTAAATAATAAAAAAAAATTAATTAAAAAGGAGGTTTTCAATTGATTTTGGATACCTCTTTTTGTTTTTATAAATCAAATCAAATTTCAAAAACAGGAAGGCACAGGACGGTGATAAAATACAACTTATTTATATTTAGACTTTCTAATTCCTAAAATTAAATCTCAAATGATTGATTTGAAAAAAATGCCTGTAATTTTATTCGTTTTAATGGCAAAATTGTCTCTAAACGCACAAATAAAATTACCCGCTCTAGTGAGTGATAACATGATTTTGCAACAAAGCACAAAAGTAAATTTGTGGGGTTGGGCATCTCCAAATGAAAATATTCAAATTCAATTAGGATGGCAAAAAGAATTGGTTGAGGCAAAAGCAGATGCTAAAGGCAATTGGAAAGTTGAAGTTTTAACTCCAAAAGCAGATGAGAAAAAATATTCAATAACGTTGCAAGCTTCCAATAAGATAACGATTAATAATATTCTACTAGGCGAAGTTTGGGTTTGCTCTGGGCAATCCAATATGTTTTTTCCAGTTGGAAAACAGGGAGATACTTGGAAGACAGGAGTGAAAAATTATGAGGAAGAAGTTAAAAATGCCAATTTCCCATTGATTCGATTATTCACGGTAGCCACCGAAGCTTCTGAAAGTATGTTGAATGATGTAAGAGGAAATTGGAAGGAATGTTCTCCAGAAAACATATATGATTTTTCGGCTGTAGCCTACTTTTTTGGACGAGATTTATTTCAAAATATAAAAACACCTATTGGACTGATTTCCACTTCTTGGGGTGGTACCAAGGCCGAGGCTTGGACATCGGTAAAAACTTTGGAAGAAAATAAGGACTTGGTTACGATTCTGATAGAAAATTCGCAAAAGGAAAAGCAATATTACACCGATTTAGAAGCTTATTTCAGTAATTTAAAAAATGGAAATCCAATAAAGGATCTCAAAAAACCAAAAAGAAACGAGGAGAATAAATATCCGTATGTTTTGTATAATGGAATGTTGCATCCAATAATTAATTATACCATGAAAGGTGTCATTTGGTATCAAGGAGAAAGCAATGCCGAAAAGGCCCAGTTATATCAAACACTATTTCCGGCTATGGTACAAAACTGGAGAGATGATTGGAAGCAGGGCGATTTCCCTTTTTATTACGTTCAGATTACACCTCACAGGGGACAAAATGCATATATCCGTGAGGCGCAGTTACTTTCTTTAAATAAAATTAAGAATAGCGGAATGGTGGTGACTACCGATGTTGGAAATGAAACCAATATTCATCCAATAGACAAGCAAACTGTTGGTTATAGATTGTCACTTATTGCCCGTGCAAAAAACTATAATGAAAGTAAATTGGTGTACTCGGGACCTATTTACAATCATATGAAAATGGATAAAAAGCAAATACAATTGTTTTTTGATTATGCTGAATCCGGTTTGCTTCAAAAAGGAGAAAAATTGAAAGAATTTGAAATTGCCGGTGAGGACAAAGTTTTTTATTCGGCCGAAGCTAAAATTAAGGGAAAAACGGTAATTGTTTCTTCTGAGAAAGTAAAAAATCCAGTTGCTGTACGATTTGCATGGAAAGCGGTTCCGGATCCAAATTTATTCAATGCCGAAAATTTACCGGCATCTCCATTTAGAACCGATAATTGGGAAAATCAAAAATAATATTTACACATGATGAATTACCGATTTATGAGTACATTAAATAAAAATATTTTTTTTGGGATTTTACTATTTTTTTGCCATTTTATTAATGCGCAAAATGTAAAAAACAAGAGTCACGATAAAACTCAAAATAAGGTAGAAAACAAAAGTCAAAATATTGCGGCAAAACCTTTATTTAGGGATCCTGTTTTTGATGGAGCGGCAGATCCAGTAGTAATTTGGAACAAAAAACAAAAAAAATGGTTTATGTTTTATACCAATCGTAGAGCCACTGATCCTAATGCCAAAGGAGTTAGTTGGGTTCATGGAACGCGAATTGGAATTGCAGAATCAAAAAACGGAGTGAATTGGGTTTATAAAGATACTTGTAACATAGGATATAAATTACCTCAAATAACACACTGGGCACCAGATGTGATTGAGTATAAGGATTTGTACCATATGTATCTAACGATAGTTCCCGGTATTTTTGATGGTTGGTATTTTCCACGATATGTTATTCATTTGACAAGTAAAAATTTAATAGATTGGAAGTTCGAATCGAAATTGAAATTGGCTTCTGAGCGATGTATTGATGCTTCAGTTTTTCAATTGCCTGATGGAACTTGGCGAATGTATTATAATAATGAAAACGAGGGAAAATCCATTTATTATGCTGATAGTCCAGATTTGTATAATTGGACAGATGCCGGTAAAAAGATTGTAAAGGAAAGAGGAGAAGGACCAAAAGTTTTTCAATGGAAAGGTAAAAATTGGATGATTTGTGATACTTGGCGAGGACTAAGTGTGTATTCGTCGGAAGATTTTATCAATTGGAAGCGCCAACCAAAAAACATACTTGAAATTCCAGGTACGGGAGCAGATGACAAAGTGATTGGTGGGCACGCCGATGTGGTTGTAAATGGAGGGAAAGCCTATATTTTTTATTTTACACATCCGGGAAGAACTCCGGAAAACAAAGGAAAAGATAATTTAGAAACTAAAAGAAGCTTGATTCAGGTAGCCGAATTAGAATTGGAAAATGATGAAATTGTTTGTCACAGGGATAATCCTGTTTATATAAACTTAAAACAACCATAAAAATGAGCAATACTTATAGAAATGCCTTTAAAATGAAATTAAAAAAAGGCTTTGAAGCGGAATACAAAAAAAGACATGATGAAATCTGGCCAGAATTAGCATCCTTGCTTTCCGAATCTGGAATCCAGGATTATAGCATTTTTTTAGATGAAGAAACACTTATTCTTTTTGCTGTTCAAAAATTGAGTCCTGGATTTGATGAATCTTTTTTGCCAAATCATCCGATAGTGAAAAAATGGTGGGCATATATGGGAGATATTATGGAAACAAATCCTGATAATTCACCTCTTTCAGCTTCATTAAAGGAAGTTTTTCATTTGGATTAATGATTTTTGACTAGATAACTAAGCAAATTCGAACGACGCTTGATGTTGTAATTATTTTTTTATTAGAGGATAAAAGAATACTAAATTTGTTTAAAATATAATTTGGCTTGAAATTATTTGCAAAATGACAAGATTTTGAGTTCTAATATTTTTAATCAGATAATAAAGAAAGAAAAATGAAAAAAAATATTCAATTTGGTTTAGCGATAATAGTGACATTGTCATTGACCAACTGTGTGGCTCAAAAAAATAAGGGTGTTACTAAAATTGTTTTAAAAAACACTTCGAATATTGCCTTACCGCAAAAAGCAGTTGAAATTAAGAGAAGCACTCTTTCTTTTGTAAAAAATACAACTAACTACCCAATATTACTTTTGCAAAAAGATACAATTCCTGCACAAGTAAATGATCTTGACGGAGATGGAAAATGGGATGAAATTTTTTTAGTTGCTGATTTTGCAGCCAAGGAGAAAAAAGAATTAGTATTAAAATGGTCTGAAACAGATCCTAAATTTAACAAAAGGACTAGCGTTCGTTTTGGAAAAAGAGCTGGTAAAAATGAGCCAGTGAAACCCGCAACCGAAGAAGTATTACCAGCCAATGAAGTTTATACGGCATTAGGATATCAGCGTTATCAAACAGATGGACCAAGTTGGGAAAATGATAAAGTAGGCTTCAGGCATTATTTGGATGGTAGAAATGCCAAAGACGTGTTTGGTAAAAAAATCCCAGCTATTACTCCGGAAAATGTTGGTATAAACAGTAAAGGAGAAGTCGAAGATAATTACCATCAAATGTACGATTGGGGAAGAGATATTTTTCCAGTTGGTAACTCAGCAGGTTTGGGAGGCTATTCCTTATTGGTAAATGATGAGATAAAACGATTGGGAATTTCAGCAAAAGAACCCTTAAATAATATTGAAAAAACAACTTTTAAAATTGTAAGCGAAGGACCGGAGAATTCGGTCTTAAGTTATAATTATCACAATTGGGATATTAACGGGAAAAAGTATCAAGTACAGGAAACGACCTCAATTTGGCCTGGGATGTACGGATATAAAAATACAGTGTCAATAAACGGACTTCAAGGAAATGAAGTGTTTTTGGCTGCCATTTCCAATATCAATAATACCAATTCTATAAAGGAAGTGGCCTCGGGAGAGTTTATTTGTTTAATTCAGCATGGTCATTTAACCTATGAAAAACAATGGATTTTAGGAACGGCAATTATAGTTCCAAAAAAGATTTACAAAGGCTATATGGAAGCCACAAAATCAGCAAAGGTAACCGATTCCTATTTTGCGAAATTAGTAGTCAAAAATAATGAACCAATTAGTTATTATGCCATAGCTGGTTGGGAATTAAGTGCTGATTCAAACTTTAAGGATGCGGCATATTTTACAAAATATGTTACTAATCTTGCGGAACAGCTTTCAGCCAAAGTAGATGTTGAAATAAAATAATGCATTTGACAAAGAATGATTTAAGAATTATATATGACGCATAAAAATCTATAAATAACAACATATGAAAAAACTAAGTTCGATTTTCGTTTTCCTTTTTTTGGGATCATTTACAAATGTACATTCCCAAGCAAACGATGTTACCGCTCCATTGCATTTGCTTCAGCCAGTATATCCAACACCTTATGTTATTCCTCAAAAGGAGAATGTAAAAGTTGTTTTGGATAGAGTTTATAATTTTCTAGAAGCAAATACAGCTTCGAAAGTTGTTAATAAAAAAGATAATTCAGAAGTAACCAATTTTAAAAAAATTGATGGTAATATCGCTTTTGAGAAAGGAGCGTTTCGACTTACAAGTTACGAATGGGGAGTGACTTATGCTGGTATGCTTTTGACATCACAAGCTGCTTCTGATAAAAAATATGAAGATTATGTAGATAAAAGATTGAAGTTAATTGCGGATCTTTATGCTAATACCAATGAAAAAAATCTTGAAGGTTCTCCAATTCATTCTGTAATTAAACCACATGCCTTGGACGATGCCGGAGCATTGTGTGCTGCTTTTATCAAGGCAAAAAAACTGGGTTTGAAGGTAGATATTGATCCGGTAATAAATAATTTAATAACATATATAAGTCAAAAACAACAACGTTTGAGTGATGGAACCTTGGCAAGAAACAGACCTCAGATGAATACACTTTGGTTAGACGATATGTTCATGAGTGTTCCTGCATTGGCACAAATGGGAGGTTATACCGGAGATGTAAAATATTTTGACGATGCCGTAAAGCAGGTTACTCAATTCTCGCAAAGAATGTTTAATACCGAAAAAGGACTGTATATGCATGGATGGGTTGAGTCAATGCAAGTGCATCCTCAATTTCATTGGGCAAGAGCAAATGGTTGGGCTGTTATGACAATGGTTGAATTGTTAGAAACATTGCCGAAAAATCATCCCGGATATCCAAAAGTTTTGGCTCAATTGCAAGCTCATATTGCGGGATTACAAAAATACCAAGACGGAACTGGTTTTTGGCATCAGTTAATTGATAGAAATGATACATATCTAGAAACTTCTGCGACGGCAATATATGCTTATTCCATTGCAAGAGCGATAAACAGAGGGTATGTTGACAAAATGACCTATGCGCCAACTGTTTTATTGGCTTGGAATGCTGTAGCATCAAAAGTGAATGACAAAGGTCAAGTGGAAGGTACCTGTGTAGGTACAGGTATGGGTTTTGATCCGGCATTCTATTATTACCGTCCTATAAATTTATTTGCAGCTCATGGTTATGGTCCGGTTTTATTGGCTGGAGCCGAAGTGATAACGTTGTTAGATAATAGTCAATTTGAAATTAACGATAGCTCTATTCAATTAAAAAATAAAGGATAATATTTGATGGCATGAAATTAAAATCAACATTTTTATTATTTTATATTTTCTGTACAGTTGCAAGTTTTGCTCAGATAGGGAAGCGATTCCCATCTGAAAAAAAGATTGTTAAGGATCCTGTGACAGGTTATGAAATAACTTTTTTGACGAGTAAACCCAATGGAGATTCCAAGATTTATCCAACCCATCCGCAATGGACTTCAGATGGTAATTGGGTGTTATTTCGTTCCCATCGTGTGGAAGGGGAAATTATGGCAGTTAATGAAAAATCTGGAGAAATAGTTCAGGTTACCCAAGGCGGTTACTCAGGAACATTTTGTATTGCCCAAAAATCCATGAAAGTGTATTTTATGCGCGATGCCGGTGAAAAGGCGATGCAAGTTATTGAAGTGAATTTGGATAAGGTTTTTAAAGATAGCAAAGCGGGAAAAATGGAAGCTGTTTCTGCCTATGAACGTATTTGTGGAAAAGCTTCTTCTCAAATGCAGGCTTCAGGCGATATGGCATTGGATGCAAATGAAGATAGAGTATATTTCAGAATAGGTAAAGAGGAAGCTCTTAAATATTTAGATAAAAATGCAATTCTCGAAAAGGATTTTGGACCTAGAAATATGGGAGCGGGACCAGGTGGTATTTCGAGTATGGATCTGAAAACTGGAGAGTTTAAACATGTAATTTCTGTTGGTTTTCAAATTGGACATATTCAGTCGAATACTTGGAATGCTGGGGAAATTGTTTTTTGTTGGGAAACAGGAGGGAAATCGCCACAACGCACCTGGACGGTTATGGCAGATGGTTCCGGTTTACGTCCATTGTATCCTGAAGCTCCATACGAATGGGTTACTCATGAAGCAGTAATTGGAAAAGATGAAGTGGCCATGGCAATAATGGGACACAGAAAAATTGATATTCAAAAAGAAGCTCCAATTGAAGTAACCGATAGCAAAGAAGTTAGAAACCCCGAAAATCCGGGACAAGAAAGCAATTGGGGAGCTACAGGAACCCGTGAAAAACCTACTGGATTGGCGATTGTCAATCTAAGAACAAGAGAAATGATTATTGCAGGTCAAACCAAGTCGGGTAGCGGATTTTGGCATGTTCATGGATCCTCGGACGGCAGATGGGCGGTAGGAGATGATTTTTCCAGAAGCTTGTATCTAATTGATAGAAAAAATAATGAAATGCTCATGCTTACCACAGGACATAAAGAAACGGCAAAAGATCATATTCACCCTACTTTTAATCGAGAAGGAACTAAAATACAATTTGAATCGGCAATGCTTTCAGAGGATAATAAAACGATGAACATTTGCCTTATAAACGTGCCAGAGCAGTGGTTAAGTAGAAAGTATAAAAACTAAAATTAAAATTGATTATAATGAAAAAGAGTATTGTATTAATTGTCCTGTTTATTGGATTAACTCAAATTTCCTTGGCACAAAAAAAAGCCAAAAATATTTTTCCCGACGGGACAAAAATTCCGGATTGGTTTAATGACGCATCTAAAATTAAATTAGATAAACTGGGCAAACAGTATGTTGTAACAGATTATGAAGTAAAAAAAGATAGTACTGTAATTCAAACGGTTGCTATTCAAAAAGTAATTGATAAAGCTTCTGAAAATGGAGGAGGAGTAGTTATAATTCCAAAAGGAGTGTTTTTGAGTGGAGCGTTATTCTTTAAGCCAAAAACCCATTTGTATGTTTCCGAGGGAGGAGTTTTAAAAGGCTCTGATGATATTTCCAATTATCCAATTATGCCTTCCCGCATGGAAGGTCAAAATCTCGATTATTTTCCAGCCTTAGTGAATGCTTATGGTGTAGATGGATTTACCATTTCTGGAAAAGGAACAATAAATGGTAATGGTTATAAATACTACGAGGCATTTTGGCAACGTCGAAAAGAAAATCCAAAATGCACCAATTTAGAGGTTTCTAGACCGCGATTGGTTTTTGTTTGGAATTCTAATAATGTGCAGTTTCAAGACGTAAAATTGATTAATTCAGGCTTTTGGACGAATCATTTTTACAAATGTAATAATGTAAAATTGATTGATTTGTATATTTTTTCTCCACATGATAAAGTCAAAGCTCCAAGTACAGATGCTATTGATGTGGATATTTGTACCAATGTTTTGGTTAAGGGTTGTTTCATGTCGGTTAATGATGATGCCATAGCTTTAAAAGGAGGTAAAGGCCCATTTGCAGATAAAGATGAAAATAACGGAGAAAATAAAAACATTATTATAGAAGATTGTATTTATGGATTTTGTCATTCCGCTTTGACAAATGGAAGTGAATCTATTCATAATCGCAATGTGATTATGCGTAATTGTACTATCGAAGGAGCAACTAGAATGCTTTGGCTAAAAATGAGGCCAGATACACCTCAAAGATATGAGTACATCAGAGTTGAAAACATCAAAGGAACTGCAAAAAACTGCTTGGTGGTTTTGGCATGGAAACAATTTTTTGATTTAAAAGGGCGACCAGATATTCCAGTATCGTATGGAGATCAAGTGACTTTGAAAAATATCAATATGAAGTGTGATAACTTTTTTGCCGTTGAAAAAGACCCAAATGTTCGCCTTTCTAATTTTACTTTCGAGAATCTTAAAATCGAAGCAAAGAACACAACTTTTGATAAAAGTGTTATAGACGGAATCACTTTTAAAAATGTTATTATTAATGGTAGTGAACTAAAATAATTGGAGTTTATGAATTAAAAAAAGCTGTTTCAGAGCAATATTGAAACAGCTTTTTTGTCTGAATTTAGAAATTGTAAAAGGTATTTTGATGAAAAAAAATGGTGTTTCAAGGTTTATTATTATTGTTTTTGTTTTATCGTTTTCAGTCTTAATGGCTCAGAACAAAAAGGAAACAAAAAAGGAAAGCCCAAATATTATTGTCATCATTGCAGATGATATGGGTTGGAACGATGTAGGTTACAATGGGTCTGAAATCAAAACCCCAAATATTGATAATTTGGCTAAAAATGGTGTACAGCTTAATCGTTTTTATGTGAGTCCTACTTGTTCTCCTACACGCGCAGCATTGCTTACGGGCAGACCTGCAAGCCGTATGGGAATTTTGGCGCCAATTAGCGATAAAAGCGAATTGAAACTGCCTGATTCAATTCCGACCTTGCCTCAATTATTGAAAAAGAATGGATATGAAACCGCGCTTATTGGTAAATGGCATCTCGGTTTGCAATTGAGCAGCAGCCCAAAAGCATACGGTTTTGATTATTCATATGGATTTTTGCATGGCCAAATTGATCAATACACGCACCTTTACAAAAACGGAGATCAAAGTTGGTATAGAAATGGAAAGTTCATTGAAGAAAAAGGTCATACGACCGACTTGGTAACTCAAGAATCTATTAAATGGCTTTCGGAAATTCGTAATAAAAAGGAAAATTTCTATTTACAGGTAGCTTACAGTGCACCACATTTTCCTTTACAAGAAGAAGAAAAATGGAAGACTCCTTATAACAAAATTGCCAAGGATAGTTCCCGTAGGGACTATGCGGCTGCTATGGCACATTTGGATCACAGTATTGGAATTCTACTAAAAAGTTTAAAAGAACAAAAATTAGAAGAGAATACACTTATCATTTTTATGAGTGATAATGGGGCGATGGAAAACTGGGATTCCAGAAAAGAATATGGAGGAATACATCGACCAAATTCAACTTTGGGAGACAATTCACCATTGCGTGACTGGAAAACTTCCAATTACGATGGTGCTGTGCGAGTGCCTTGTGTGGTATATTGGAAAGATCATTTAAAAAATTACAAAAATTCAGATTATATTTCGGTGATTGATTTTTTACCAACAATTTTGTCATTAACGGGTAATGAAAAATCACCCAAAACAGTTGAAGGTCAAAATATATGGAAGGAAATTTCAGAAAATAAGGAAATTAAAGGTCGTCCTCTTTACATACGAGGACATTTACAAGCTTGTTTAATTCAAAAACCTTGGAAATTGGTTCAAAACTTGCCTTCCAAGAATGGGGTTCCTGATTATGAACTATTCAATATTGAAAAGGATCCAGAAGAGAAAAATAACCTTTTATCTCAAAATGAACCAATCTTTGAGAAAATGAAACAAGAATTGGATCTTCAAATTAAAAAAGACCCAGTTATCCAAAATAAAACTAAATCCTCAGAATAAAAAATCAATGATAATGTTCAAAAAACAACTACTTTCTTTAATTGTTACTTTAGTTTTTTTTACCAATACCTCTTTTGGTCAAAGTAATAAAATAGATACTTTTCCTATTGTACAAAACAATCAAGCAACCACTATTTATATAGATGCCAAAACAGATGATTTGGTACTTTGGGCTGTCAAGGAGTTAGTTACCGATGTAGAAGAAATTACAGGAAAACACTTAGAGATTGTTCCGGCAGGCAAAATATCTAAACCTGGAATTTATATAGGTCAGGCTTCGAGTTCCTTATTACAATCTAAAGCTATTCAAAAAGAATTAGCTAACCAATGGGAGAAATTATACATAAAAAAAGAGGCGCAAAATCTTATTGTAGCCGGAAGTGATGTTCGAGGAACTGTTTTTGCAATTTTTGAATTAGCCGAACAATTAGGGGTTTCACCTTGGAAATGGTGGGCAGATGTAAATCCAATTCAAAAAAAGGAATTAGTATTTCAATTATCAGCAAATGGAATAATCGAAAAACCTTCTGTTCAATACAGAGGTATCTTTTTGAATGATGAAGATTGGGCTTTACAACCTTGGGCAGCAAAAACCTTTGAACCGGAAACAGGTGATATTGGTCCTAAAACTTACGAAAAAATATTCCAATTGCTTTTGAGATTAAAAGCAAATACAATTTGGCCAGCGATGCATCCGAGTACCAAAGGCTTTTTTACCATTAAAGGAAATAAAGAAACGGCTCAAAAATACCACATGGTAATTGGTTCTTCTCATGCTGAACCAATGCTTCGAAACAATGTTGATGAATGGAAAAAAAGCTTCGGGGAGTTTAATTATTTTACCAATAGCGATCAAGTCAATAAATATTGGGAAACTCGAATAGATGAAGTAAGTTCTGGTAAAAATGAAACTATTATGACCTTGGGCATGCGTGGGGTTCATGATAGTAAAATGGAAGGGGCAAAAAATTTAGAAGAATCCATCACAATGGTGGGAAAAATAATTGATATACAGAGAAAAATGCTATCAAATGCATTTAAAAAACCATTAAATGAAATTCCACAAGCATTTGTTCCTTACAAAGAAGTACTGGAATTATACGATAACGGGCTGAAAGTGCCGGATGATGTTACTCTAGTTTGGCCAGACGATAATTATGGTTATATCCGTCGTTTGAGTAACGAAAAAGAGCAAAAAAGAATTGGTGGCGGTGGTGTATATTATCATCTTAGTTATTGGGGACGTCCTCATGATTATCTTTGGTTGAGCACTGCGCAACCGGGTTTGATTTGGAGTGAAATGTCAAAAGCATATCAAAATGGAGCCAAAAAAATGTGGATTGTAAATGTGGGTGATATTAAGCCAGCCGAATATAATGTTGAGTTTTTCATGGATTTGGCTTGGGATGTCAATAGTATTCCTTCTGATGGTATAAATGAATATCTAAAAAAATGGATTTCCAGAGATTTTACACCAACAGTGGCAAATGACTTGAGTGCCGTTATTTCAGAATATTATCGTTTGGCTTTTATCAGAAAACCGGAATATATGGGATGGAGTCAAACGGAACCTTCAACTAAAGTGAATCTTTCTGATTTTTCAAAAGAAGAAATGGAGCAACGTATAAAAGAGTATACTAATTTAGTTGAAAAAGTGGACGCATTATCGGCTTCTATTCCAAAAGAACGAAAAGATGCTTGGTTTCAATTGGTTGAATATCCTGTAAAAGCGTCGGCAAATATGAATTTTAAATTTTTATATTGGAATCTTGAAGCTTACACTAAAGATTTGGCCGAAAAAGACAAGTATCATGAACAATCGGCTCAAGCGTACGAAAAAATAAAAGAATTGACTACGTTTTATAACACTAAAATGAGTAATGGCAAATGGAACATGATGATGTCCATGAAACCTAGAAATTTAGCCGTTTTTGACCCAGTTGAAAAAAACACTTTAGAGAAAGAAGCTTCAGTAAATTCCAACCAAACCAAGATAATTCAAGGCAATAAGTTTGTGGATGCTAAAAATGTTGATAATTATAAGTGGCAACCAATTAATGGTCTGGGTTTTAGTAATAATGCAATGACGCTTTTTCCATTGAATCAGCATTCTTTTAAAAATGAAAAGCCTTCGCTTGTCTATCAATTTGAAGTTTCGGATGCGGGTAATTATGAGGTAGAAGTACATTTTTTGCCAACACATTCGAATAATTTTGATGATCAGGTCTTTGTAAAGGTAAATGAAAAAGAGCCAAAATCATTTTTAATTAATACCAAGGATCGTGATAAAACTTGGAAAGAAAACGTATTGAGAAACAGTGCGATTGTAAAAGTCCCTTTTACTGTTTCAGATATTAAAAAACAAAATATAACCATTTCGGTAAATCAAACAGGAATTGTGTTGGATTATATTTTGATAAAAAAAGTGAAATAAATTTTATGCGTTATATGGGGGATTTTTTAGTCCCCCTTTTTATTTTACTGCAATTTCAAAAAAAGACAGTTATTTAAAATATTTTTTCAGACAATCAACCCAAACTTGATATCCTTTTTCATTCAAATGGATACCATCGACAGTTAATTCTTTTTGCATTAAATCATCTTTGTCTGCAAATAATAGATGTGTGTCTATTATTGTAAAGGTTCCTTTATTTTTTTTAGGTTTAATAGTCAAAAATAGTTGGTAAAAACTCTTTTAAGCCTTGTAGAATATGATGTTTACAGAAGTTTATTGAAATTCGTTTCAATAAACTTTTTTTATTTATGAAAAACTCAAAAAAAAGCGTTGTCCAACCTGTAAAAATCTTAAAACAATTAAATGGGGAATTCAACAAAATAAACAACGTTTTAAGTGTAAGGAATGTGGCCAATTGTTTTGCTCAAACAACAAGACTGTTTCGGATTCCAACAAGGAAATTTGGTTTAGAAATTGGATAATCGGCAAAGATACTTTTGATAAAATATCACTTGAATCTGGATATAGTAAAAGCACCTTACAACGCTATTTTTCTAAAATGTTGAGTAAGGCACCCGTTTTAGAATTTAGCTCAACAGACGAGATTTATTTGGTTATCGACGGAACCTATTTCCCTAATGATATTTGTTTGGTTGTTTATAGAAACTATCATTTGAAGTTGACACAGCTTTATCGAATGACCAATGGTGAGCATTATGAAGAAATTGCAGAAGACTTACAAAATTTATTAAATCTTGGGATAAATATAAAAAGCATTAAATCAGATGGAGATAAATCTTCGATAAAAGCAATTAAAAAAGTTTGCCCAAAAGTTCCTTTTCAAAGATGTTTAGTACATATATCCAGGATGTGTAGAATCTGGCTTACGGCAAATCCAAAGCACAAATCAGGTTTTGAATTAAAACAAATCGCAGTTAAAATACATCATATAAACTCAGAGTATAAAAGACAATTATGGTTATTTGAATTATTGAAATGGGAAGAAACCTATCGAGATTTTATCAATCAAAAATCATATAATATAGAAACGGGAAGATATTGGTTTACTCACAAAATGGTAAGAAGATCTTTTATGGTTATCAAAAAGGCATTACCCAATATGTTTTACTATTTAAAAGATGATAAAATCCCAAACACTACAAATTCATTAGAATCATTTTTTGGACATTTAAAAGGTAACTTAAATGTACATCGTGGATTGAGTTTAAAAAACAGAAAGAACTTTTTGAAATGGTACTTATATTATAAAAATCAAATTAATAAGTAGGTTTTTTTTAGCCATAAGACATACCAAAAAATGAAATAAAAAAGGCAGTTTCACTGCCTCATTTTTCGTATATGTATCAAATTTATTGCTAATTGGTTGCTCCTCAGCAGAGCCAATGTCCTCTTCGATTTGATATGGAAATATAAGCAATCAAAAATAAAAAATCACCAACTATTTTTGACCACATTACCTAAAAAAATCAGTATTCGAGATCATAACGAAATCGAATACTGATTTTTTTCAACAAAACTTTAATGTTTTCTATTTTACTCTTTATTTTTACTATCAATGATAATCGTAACGGGGCCATCATTGAGTAATGCCACTTTCATATCGGCACCAAAAATTCCGGTGTGGACTTTTCTTCCCAATTCCTTTTCCATCTGGCTTACAAAATTTTCATACATCGGAATGGCAATTTCGGGTTTTGAAGCTTTTAAGTATGACGGACGATTTCCTTTTTTGGTCGAAGCATGAAGTGTAAACTGCGAAACTACAATTACCTCCCCTTCCACATCTTTTACCGAAAGGTTCATAACATCATTTCCATCACCAAAAATACGGAGATTGGTTATTTTTTGGCAAAGCCAATTGGAATCTTCCTGTGTATCGGCATCTTCAATTCCTACCAGAACGAGCAGTCCTTTTTGAATATCTGCGATTTTATTTCCTACTACAGTCACAGAAGCTGAGGAAACTCTTTGAATAACTGTTTTCATAATTTCAATTATAACAAAAAGATGCACTGCAGTGCATCTCTATGATTATCATATTTTTATCCAAATAATCACAATCAACCGTAAACAATCAACACCAATAATTATTTCCTTGTTTCATCACTTGCCTTTCTGTCTTCGTCATAATTATCAGTGCGATAATGTTCGTCATCGCCTTCTAATATTTTTAGATAACTGTTATAACGCGACCAAGCAATTTCATCATTATCCAGAGCGGCTTTAATGGCGCAGTGCGGTTCTTCTTTATGAAGACAATTATTGAATTTGCATTGATCTTTCAGCTTAAAAAACTCTGGAAAATACCCGCTAATCTCACTTGGATCCATATCGACCATTCCGAACCCTTTTATTCCTGGAGTATCTATAATTCTGGCTCCAAAAGACAAATCATACATCTCTGCAAAAGTAGTCGTATGTTGTCCTTGCTTGCTTGCTTCGGATATTGTTTTGGTTTTTAGATGTAAAGAAGGTTCCATTGCGTTGACCAAAGTAGATTTTCCAACACCCGAATGTCCCGAAAACATACTTACTTTGCCTATCATTAATTCTTTCAAAACATCGATTCCTTTCATTTCTGCAGCCGAAACTCTTAGACATTGGTACCCAATTTCCTGATAGACATGCTGCA